>Ga0209963_1000141_pt1 | contig 261592 bp, 224 predicted proteins | sample ThiBio_1000_biof_2_FD_183957 | JGI IMG/M metagenome (GOLD analysis project Ga0209963, IMG submission 183957) | Wastewater bioreactor microbial communities from Cape Town, South Africa - Thiocy_cont_1000_biof (SPAdes) | ecosystem: Engineered > Bioreactor > Thiocyanate-remediating >... | reverse complement strand
GGTAGACGATTCCCTCCACCACGCGCCGATGCTCGCCGAACGGATGCCCTTGCCTACCAACATTTGTCGGTAGCAACCGCTCGATCCGGAACCACTGCTCATCGGTGAAACTCTGATACCGCGACAAGGAAGAACTCACCCAACCAGCCTGCCGCGAACCTCCCCAAACCTATGGGAGACACGCCCTAGTCAACGAGGCTCCGCCCGGTCAGCCGCAGGAACATGTCCTCCAGCGTCGAGCGCCGCACCAGCGCGGACAGCGGCGCGATGCCGGCGGCGGTCACCGCGGCGAGCGTCTCGTCCCCGTCGTCGGTGTAGAGCAGCAGCCGGTCGGGCAGCACCTCGACGCGCGAGGCCAGGGCTGCCGCGGTATCTTCCGCCGCCGCCTGCTCGCCGGGCGTGAAACGCAGCTCGACGACCTCGCGGGCCGAATACTGCGCGATGAGCTCCGCCGGGGAGCCCTCCGCCGCGATCAACCCGCCGTCCATCACCACGAGGCGGTCGCAGAGCTGCTCGGCCTCGTCCATGTAGTGCGTGGTCAGCACGAGCGTCACGCCCGACTGCTTCAGGCGGAAGAGACGGTCCCACAACACATGTCGCGCCTGCGGGTCGAGCCCGGTGGTCGGCTCGTCCAGCAGCAGCACGTCCGGATCGTTGACCAGGGCCCGCGCGATCGTCAGCCGCCGCTGCATCCCGCCGGAGAGTTGCGAGACCCGCGCCTCGGCCTTGTCGGTGAGCTGCGCGAACTCGACCAGCTCGGCGGCCTTCGCCCGGCAGTACGCCCGCGGGTACCCGAAGTACCGGGCGTAGATGTACAGGTTCTCGCGGACGGTGAGGTCTTCGTCGAGGTTGTCCTGCTGCGGCACCACGCCGAGCCGGTCGCGGATCGCGACCCCGTCCGTGTCCGGGTCCCGGCCCAGGATGGCGAGTTCCCCGCCGGTGCGCGGCGAGGTGCACGCGATCATCCGCATGGTGGTCGACTTGCCGGCACCGTTGGGGCCGAGGAAGCCGAACGCCTCCCCGCGGCGCACCGTCACGTCGATACCGCGGACGGCGTGCACCGTCTCACCGCCCTTGACGCGGAACGACTTGCTGAGCCCACGAGTGGCAATGATCGTCTCGGCGCTCTCGGCCGTCATATCCGTTGCTGCGACGGACACAGTCTCCGGCGACCCGGGCGCGCCGCCCGCCGTCTCGACAACCGGTCCGTGATCGCTAGCCAAGCGACGGGAACCAGAGCGCGATCTCGCGCGCCGCGGACTCGGGCGAGTCGGATCCGTGCACCAGGTTGTACTGGGTGACCAGCGCGAAGTCGCCGCGGATCGACCCGGGCACGGCCTTCTCCACCGGGTCGGTGCCGCCGGCGAGCTGCCGGAACCCGGCGATCGCGCGCTCCCCCTCGACCACCATCGCGACGAGCGGACCGCCGGTGACGAACTCGACCAGCGAGTCGAAGAACGGCTTGCCGGCGTGCTCGGCGTAGTGCTTTTCGGCCAGGCCGGCGTCGATGGTGCGCAGGTCCATCGCGACCAGCTTCAGGCCCTTGCGCTCGATGCGCGCGATGATCTCGCCGGTCAGCCCGCGTTGCACCGCGTCCGGCTTGACCAAGACCAGCGTCCGTTCCGTCACGTTCTGTGCCCTTTCATCGGTGTCGTTCCGGCTGCGCCGGGTTGGCCGCAGGACCGGCTGCCCGGTCGACCGCAGCCCCTGAGGCGGCCGTCACGGTGCCCCGCCGATTGTGCCAGCCGGCGGGCCTGGCTTCGAAACAGACGCCGTCCGCCGCCGGAATTCGCGTCGCATATACATCACGAGCAGCCAGACGAGCGCGAACACGATGCCCATCGTCCCGATCGCCGCGTGGATCGCCCAGCAGCCGAGGAGCAGCACCTGCAGGATCCAGATCACGCCGATGGCGTAGCGCCGCTTGATGATCGCGGGCGCGAGGAGGTGCGCGAGCGCCAGCCCGGAAACGACGCCGATCTGCCAACCCGGCGCATGCACGCCGCCGTTGCCGATCACGGTGAGCCCCAGCAGGATCGTGACCGCCTCGCAGATCAGGATCGCGGACATCACGCCGCGCAGCCCGCGTTCCGGGTCGGCCGGCGGTGCGCCGGGTGCCGTGTCGTCGTCCGGTCCGTTCGTGGCGTCGCTTGCCGCCTCGACCGGATATGACGACGTTCCGGGCTCGGGCGATCCGGTCGGCTCCGCACTCATGCCGGCTCCCATCCGGCCAGCGCTCGCCCGTCGCCGGCGGACACCACCGATCCGGTTACGAGAACCGCTGCCCCGGCCGCGTTCTCGGGATCGTCTTCGGCGAGGTCCACCGCGAGCGCGATCGCGTCGTCCATCCGGTCGGCGGTGTGCACCCGGTGCTCGCCGAAGACGTCGCGGGCGATCTCCGCGAGTTCGTCCACCGGCATGGACCGCGGCGAGGAGTTCACCGTCACCACGACCTCGTCGAAGGAGTCGGCGAGCGCCTCGAGTACGCCGCGGACGTCCTTGTCGCGCATCACCGCGAGCACGCCGACGAGGCGGGTGAACGAGAAGTCGCTCGCCAGCGCCGCGGCGAGAGCGCGTGCGCCGTGCGGATTGTGGGCCGCGTCGATGAAGAGCGTGGGTGAGGTGCGCACGCGTTCGAGCCGACCGGGTGAGGCGGCGTTCGCGAAGCCGTCACGCACGGTGTCGGCGTCCAGGGCCTTGTCCGTGCCTGCGCCCAGGAACGCCTCGACGGCGGCCAGCGCGGTCGCCGCATTGCGTGCCTGGTGTTCGCCGTATAGCGGCAGGAAGATCTCCGGGTAGCTGCCGGACAGGCCCTGGATCGTGAGCAGCTGCCCGCCGACCGCCGAGACCCGTTCGGACACATCGAATTCCGAGCCGTACCGGGCGACCGCGACATCCGTCTCGATGGCACGGCGGAGCAGCACGTCCATGGCCTCCGGTTCCTGCGGGCCGATGATCGCGGTGCAGCCGGACTTGATGATGCCGGCCTTGTTGCCGGCGATCGAGGTGAGATCCGGCCCCAGGTAATCGATGTGGTCGATGCCGATGGGCGTGACAACCGCAACCTGCGGCTCGACGATGTTCGTGGAATCCCAGGTGCCGCCGAGACCGACCTCGACGATGCCGACATCGACGGGCGCATCGGCGAAGGCGGCGAAGGCCATGGCCGTCAGGATCTCGAACTTGCTCAACGGAACCCCGCCCTCGGCAGCCGACGCGGCGTCGACCATGTCGATGTACGGGGCGATGTCGCCGAACGTCTCCACATACCGTTCGTCCGAGATGGGCGAGCCGCCCAGCGCGATGCGTTCGGTCACCCGCTGCAGGTGCGGGGAGGTGAACCGGCCGGTGGTCAGACCCATGGCGGTGAGCAAGGAATCGATCATGCGGGTCACGCTGGTCTTGCCGTTGGTGCCCGCGACGTGAATCACCGGGTAGGCGCGCTGCGGGTTGCCGAGCAGGTCGGCGAGGGCCGCGATGCGGTCGAGGGTCGGCGCGATCCGCGTCTCCGGCCAGCGCTTGTTGAGCACCGCCTCCACGGCGTCCAGGGTGAGCGGCGGCGAGTTCGGGATCAGTTCAGACACATCGTCGTCCAGGTCCGCGGTCGCCGCGGCAGCGAGCGCCGGGTCCACGTCCTCGGCATCCGAATCGTCCTCGTCCGTGACGGACTCGGTCAACGGCAGCACCAGATCGGCCATATCGGGGCCGTCGGCGGAGTCGGCGGAGTCCTCGCCCATCAGGGCGGCGAAGAACGCGGCATCGTCGGGATCGCCGCCAGAACGGCCCTCGCCACCCCGATCGGGCTCGTCGGTCATATGGTGGGCTCCCGGTCGGCGCCCAGCGCGGCCAGTCGTCCGGTGATGCGGTCGATGTCGGCCACCGCGGTCGCATGGCGTTGCCTGATGCCGGCCACCACCTGCTCCGGCGCCTTGTCCACGAACGCGGGGTTGCCCAGCTTCTTCTCCGCCTGTTCCAGTTCCGCGCGGGCGGCGGCGAGATCCTTCTCCAGACGGGCAGTCTCGGCCGCCACATCGATCGTCTCGGAGGTGTCGATGTGCACGGTCACCCCACCAACGGACAGGGCGACCGGCAGCGACGCCGTCGCCGTGAAGGACGCGTCGGCCTCGTCCAGCCGGCACAGCCGCGCGGCGCTGCCGATCACGAATCCGAGCGCGGAGTTCTCGGCCGGAACGAACGAGGTCCAGCCGAACTGCGCGGGCACCCGGCGGCTCGGGGCCAGCCCCTGATCGGACCGGAACCGCCGGATCTCGGTGACAAGCTTGACGACATCGGCGATCTCGGCCGCTGCGGCCGGATCGGCCGGAACGCCGGACGCGGTCGGCCAGGGCGCCGTCACCAGCGTCTCGCCGCCGGTCAGCGAGGTCCACAGCGACTCGGTGACGAACGGGATGAACGGATGCAGCAGCTTCAGCAGTCCGTCCAGCACCGTGCCCAACACGGCCCGCGCGTGCTCCGCCGCCGACCCACCGTCATAGAGGGGGGCCTTGGCAAGTTCCACGTACCAGTCGCAGAACTCGTCCCAGGCGAAGTGGTACAGCGACTCGGCGGCCTTGCCGAACTGGAAATCGCCGAGCAGGGAGGTGGTCTCCTCGATCACCGCGTCCAGCCGATCCAGGATCCACCGGTCGGCGGCCGACCCTGCGGCCCGGTCGACCGGGGCATCCGGCACCGTCGCGCCGTTCAGCAGCGCGAACCGGGTCGCGTTGAACAGCTTGGAGCAGAACGACTTCGAGCCGCGCACCCAGTCTTCGGCGATCGCCTGGTCGGTGCCCGGGTTCGCCCCGCGCGCCAGGGTGAAGCGCAGCGCGTCGGCGCCGAACCGGTCGATCCACTCCAGCGGGTTGACCACGTTGCCGCGCGACTTGGACATCTTCTTGCCGTACTGGTCGCGCACCAGGCCGTGCAGCGCCACTACATCGAAAGGCTGTGCGCCGGAGGGGTTGTCGCGCATAGCTTCCAGGCCCATCATCATCATCCGGGCCACCCAGAAGAAGAGGATGTCGTAACCCGTCACCAGCACGCTGGTCGGGTAGAACGCACGCAGCGTGTCGGTGTCCGCGGGCCAGCCCATCGTGGAGAACGGCCACAGCGCCGAGGAGAACCAGGTGTCCAGGACGTCGTCATCCTGGACCCATCCCTCCCCCGGCGGTTCCTCGTCCGGCCCGATGCACCGCACCTCGCCGCCCGGCCCGTACCACACCGGGATGCGGTGCCCCCACCACAGCTGCCGCGAGATCGTCCAGTCGTGCATGTTGTCGACCCACTCGAAGTAGCGGGCCGCCATCTCCGGCGGGTGGATCCGCGTCCGACCGTCGCGAACAGCGTCACCAGCGGCCTTGGCCAGCGGGGCGACCCGCACGAACCACTGCAGCGACAACCGCGGCTCGACGACGTCGTCGGAGCGGGAGCAGTGCCCGACCGCGTGCACATACGGCGCTTTCTCGCCGACAACATGCCCGGCCGCAGCCAGCGCCGCCTTCACCGCGCGCCGCGCCTCGAACCGGTCCATCCCGTCGAACGGCAGGCCGGTGCCGTAGACGCGGGCGTCGGGCCCCAGCACCTCCACCGACGCCAGCCCGTGCCGCTGGCCGATCTCGAAGTCGTTCGGGTCGTGCGCCGGGGTCACCTTCACCGCCCCGGTGCCGAACTCCGGGTCCACATGGTCGTCTGCCACGATCGGGATCTGCCGGCCGACCAATGGCAGCGTCACCGTCCTGCCGACCAGATGGGTGTAGCGCGGGTCGTCCGGGTGCACCGCGACCGCCGTATCGCCGAGCATCGTCTCGACCCGCGTGGTCGCGACCACCACCGAGAAACCGTCTGTGTCATCGGAACTGTCGTACCGCAGCGAGACCAGTTCGCCTTCGTCGTCCTGGTGGTCCACCTCGATGTCCGACAGCGCGGTGGCACAGCCCGGACACCAGTTGATGATCCGCTCGGCGCGATAGATCAGATCCTCGTCATACAGCTTCTTGAAGATCGTCTGGACCGCGTCCGACAGTCCGTCGTCCAGCGTGAACCGCTCCCGCGACCAGTCGACCGAGTCGCCGAGCCGCCTCATCTGGCCCAGGATGGCGCCGCCGGACTCGTGCTTCCAGTCCCACACCTTCTGCACGAACAACTCGCGCCCGAAATCGTGCCGGGTCTTGCCGTCCACGGCGAGCTGCTTCTCGACCAAGGTCTGCGTCGCGATGCCGGCGTGGTCCATGCCGGGCAGCCAGAGCACCTCGTCGCCGGACATGCGGTGCCAGCGGGAGAGGATGTCCATCAGCGTGTGGTCCAGCGCGTGGCCCACGTGCAGGTTCCCCGTGACGTTCGGCGGCGGCAGCACGATCGAGAACGGCTTGCGCTCGCCGGAGAGCACCCGGGCCTCGTCCGCGCGGAAGTAGCCCGCGTCTACCCAGCGCTGGTAGGTCGCTACCTCGACGGCCGCCGGGTCGTATTGGGTCGGCAGGTCGAGGGCGGGGGTGTGGGCTGGCGACGTCACCCAGCCAGTTTAGGTGCCGCCGGAGATGACGTAGTTCGCCGGCCGACGCCGGTCGACCCCTTCCGTTCGCCCCCGGTCGACCGCGGCTACGTCGACCCCGGCCAGCAGTGTTCCGGTGAACTCGGCCCACCGCCGCGCCGCGGGCGCCACCCGCCGGGCGGACAGCCGGCGTCCCGGGAATGGGCTGACGGTGATCCACACGCCGTCCGCCCGCCGGCTCCGTTGCCACGTGCCCACGACGCGACCGCCGTCGACGACGGTCGCCCGGAAGACGCCGTTGCGGCCCGGCACCAGGAGCGGGAAGTGCTGCGGGTCGACCGCGGCCGAACGGTCGGCGTAGCCCAGCAGGTGTTCGTCGAACCCGGGGAGGAGCAGCAGGCGGTCAGCGCTGGCCGAGCTACCGACCGGTCCATCGAGCAGTTCCGGCCGCGCCCAGTGGGTGCGGGCCTCGATGTCGACCGACACGATACGGCCGGATGCCGCGGCGGCGGAGATCCCCCGCCGCGCCTCGGTGAGGGAAAGTCCCGTCCACCACGCCAGGTCGCGATCGAGCACAGGCCCGTGTGCCGCGACGAAGCGATATGCCAGTTCGGCGAGCGCCTCCTCACCCTCGAGTGCGCGCGGCGCGGTGATCCACTCGTCCGCCAGCACCAGCAACGGCTCGCCGTCCGGCGCGGGGCCCTGGACGAGGATTCCGTTCTGGCAGAGCCACCACACGACGTGATATCGCCACGGTCCACGAACCTCGATGCCGGCGTCGATCCAGGCGCGCGCCAACGTCTCTCGGCTCGCCGCGCCGCCGCCGGTCAGCAAATCGACGGCGACATCGGCCATGTGGCGCAGGCTTTCGTCGTCGAGGCCGATCTGGGCCCGACGTTTCGCGGCTCCCGGCAGCACCCGATGGCTCGTCGCACACTGGATCCAGCCGATGTCTTCGGCGGGGGTCACGTGCACGGTCCCGCGCATGGGCCAGGACCGGACAAGCCGACCGGCGTCGAACGCGGACCGCACATCAGCCGACGTCGTCCCGGGTGCGCGCACGCCGAGCGCCCATTGCGCCGCGGGCCAGTCCTGCCCCTGCAGCGCCATCATGTGGCGGCCCACCGCGGTCACCAGGTCGGCGCCCGTCGCACCGGGGTCGCCGCCGTCGATGGCACACGTCAGGCCGAGCGCCGTCATCCGCCATCGGAGCAGGTCCGCACGGCTTCCCGCCGCGCGCGGCGGAGAGGTCGTCACCATGGGGTCGGCCGCGCAGCTCGGTACCAGGATCAGTACGAGCGCGGCATGCCGAGCACGTGCGTCGCGATGTAGTTCAGGATCATCTCGCTGTTCACCGGCGCGATCTTGAGCAGCCGCGCCATCCCGTACAGCGGCACCAGCCCGAACTCCGCGGCGAGCCCGTTACCGCCGTGCGCCTGGATCGCCGCGTCCACGGCTGTGATCGCGGCGTCCGCCGCGGCGTACTTGGCCATGTTCGACTCCGCGCCCGCCGGCCGGCCGGCATCGTGCAGCGCCGCGGCCTTCGCCATCATCAGCGCGGCGAGCTCCACCCCGATGGATGCCTTGGCGAGCGGGTGCGCAACAGCCTGGTGCGAGCCGAGCGGCGCCCCCCACACGCTGCGCTCCGAGACGTACCGCGCGGCCTTCTCGACCGCGAACCGGCCGATCCCGACGCACAGCGCAGCCGCGGTGATCCGCTCCGGATTCAGACCGTCGAAGAGGAGGCTCAGCCCCGCACCCTCCGCACCGACCAGTGCCGAGCCCGGCACGCGAACGTCGTCATAAAAGAGGGTCGATTGCCGGTCGGGTATCGATGCGGCGACCGGGAGATTGGTGGCCTGCAGCCCCGGCGCGTCTGTCGGCACGATGAACAGGCTCAGGCTCGCCTTGCCGGTCCGCTCGTCGCGACCGGTAGCGGCGACGGTGAGGACGGCCGAGGATTCGTCAACGCCCGAGATGAAATATTTCGAACCGGATATGACGAAATCTGCGCCGTCCCGGCGGGCAGTGGTCGCGATGCGATGCGAGTTGGATCCGGCGTCGGGCTCGGTGATGGCGAAGGCCATCTTGGTCGACCCGTCGGCGAGCCGGGTGAGCCACTGCCTCTTCTGCGCGGGATTGCCGTGCCGGGAAAGGATCTCGACGCTGATGGCGCTGGAGACGAGCAGCAGCAACAGCGGGCAGCCGACGGACGCGGCGCCCTCCGCAACGACGGCGAGCTCGCTCATGCCGGCGCCACCACCGCCGTACTCCTCGGGCACGTTGATGCCGATGAATCCGGCCGTGCCGAGCTCGTGCCACAGCTCCGTCTGTGGCTCGCAGCGATATCCGCGCTCCGCGTACTCGGCGAGCCCGTGCCGCCCGGCGATGTCGCGCACGGCGTCGCGAATGTCGCGGTGCAGGTCTGAGTCGGCGAGTGCGTCGGTGGCTGTGTCCACGCCATGGGTCATGCGCCAAGAATGCCAGACCTAGCGGATCGTCCGGCGAGCCGCCGAGTTCCGGTCGAATCACGGCGCGACAGTCGAGCCAGCCGCGCCGTGCCGCGCCGGGTACCGTGAGCGCCGGACCGGCTCACGTGGCGAACGACGGCCCGCCGGCATGTGACCGAGGAGCAACCGCATGAGCACCTGGACGTCGATCTCGTCCCCGGACGTGACCGCGAGCGCCGAGAGCGGGCGACGCCGCTCGCTGCTGCCGCCGGGCGCGCTCGGGGAACTCGGGTCGGCGATCGATCGGCTCGTCGCCGCGCGCGGTCAGGCCAAGGCCGCGACGGACCGGGTCGCGCCTGCGCGCCCGACCCTTGTCGTCTTCGCAGCCGATCACGGCATCGCGTTCGCCGAGGTTACCGCGTACCCGCCGGGCACGACCGCGCAGCGGATCACCGACCTGGCGGCCGGAACCGGGCCGATCGCGCGGCTCGCGGCGGACGCCGCGGTAACGGTGCGGACCGTCGACATCGCCGTGCGCGGGGACCTGGCCGGCTCGGCCGTGGACGTCACGCATCGGGTGCGGACCGCATGCGGGCGGATCGATATGCAGGACGCGCTGCGCGAGGACGAACTCGACCAGTGCCTCTCGGCGGGGATCGCCATGGCGGACGCCGAGGTCGATGGCGGGGCCGATCTCCTCATCGGCGCGGTCTGCGGTGCCGCGGTGTCCACGCCGGCGGCCGCACTGCTCTCCGCGCTCACCGGCATGGAGCCGGCGCTGGCCACCACCCGCGGCTCGGGGATCGACGACGAAGGCTGGATCAACAAGTGCGCCGCCGTTCGTGACGCCCGATTCCGGGCGCGTTCCAGCCTCGGCGATGCTCGGGCGTTGTTGCGGATCGCCGGCGGGCCCGACCTCGCCGCGCTCACCGGGTTCATCGCGCAGGCGGCGGTGCGGCGCACGCCGGTGCTGGTGGACGACGTCCCGTCGCTGGTGTGCGCGGTGCTCGCGCATCGACTGGCGCCCGGCGCCGAGAACTACGTCACCGTCGCGGATACCAGCGCGGATCGCACCCAAGCGCGTGTGCAGCAACTCCTCGGGCTGACGCCGCTGGCGGACCACCGGTTGACGCTGGGTTCCGGGGCCGGGGCGCTGCTCGCGGTGCCAGCACTGCGCGCCGCGCTGCGGCTGCTCGACGATGCCGCCGCTACGGAGCAGGCGGGCGAACCCGGCACCGAACGGACCGAACGCGCCATCGACGCCTGGGACGCCGAACTACTGTAGTCCGGCCCGTCAGTCGAGGCGCCAGTCGATCGGTTCGCCGCCCTGTTCTGCCAGCAGTGCATTGGCGCGGGAGAAGGGCCGCGAGCCGAAGAACCCGCGATCCGCGGATAGTGGCGACGGGTGCGCCGAGGCGATCACCGGCACGGTACCGAGCGCCGGCGTCAGCGACTGCGCGTCACGACCCCACAGGATCGCCACCATCGGGCCGCCCCGCGCCACCAAGGCACGGATCGCCGCATCGGTAACGGCCTCCCATCCGCGGCCGCGATGCGAGGCGGGCGCGCCCGGCGCGACGGTGAGCACCCTGTTGAGCAGCACCACCCCCTGCCGGGTCCACGCGGACAGATCCCCGTGCGGGGGCGGATCGATGCCCAGATCGTCGTGCAGTTCCCGGTAAATATTGGCAAGCGAACGCGGCAGCGGCCGCACGGACTTGTCCACAGCGAAGGACAGGCCGATCGGGTGCCCCGGCGTCGGATACGGGTCCTGGCCGACGATCAGCACCCGCGCAGCGTCGAGGGGCGTCCGGAAGGCGCGCAGGATGTTCTCCCCCGCAGGCAGATAGGTTCTGCCGGCCGCAATCTCGCTGCGCAGGAACGCGCCCATGGCGGTGATGCGGTCGGCCACCGGCGCGAGCGCAGCTGCCCAACCAGGGTCGATCAGCTCGGCGAGCGGTGGTGGCACGGTCGAACCCTATCGCGTGTAGCGCACTCCTCAGCGGAAGTGTTGGTATCCGGGATCACCGTCATAGACGGCTCCGTCGACGGTGACGGCCGCCGCCCCAGCCGCCGGTGCGGTCGTGACGATCCCGATCTGCTGCCACGGGGCAGGCAGGTCGCTGCCGGCCGGGAACGTCGCCACCAGCGCGTGATCGTCCCCGCCGGTCAACAGCCACGTCAAGGCGTCCTTGCCCAGCGCGGAGGCGACCTCCGCGAGCCGCGGCGGCACCACGAGGGCCGCCGACGAGATATCGATCCCGACGCCGGACGCGGCCGCGATATGCCCGACATCCGCGAGCAGCCCGTCGGACACGTCGATCATGGCCGTGGCGCCCATCACGGCCGCGATGGGGCCCGCCGACAGCGGCGGCTCGGGCACCTTGTACGCACCGACCACCGCCACGGGGGACCGGAATCCGCGCGAAAGCACGGCCAGACCCGCTGCGGCCCAACCGATCCGGCCGGCAAGTGCCACGACATCGCCCGGCCGCGCACCGGATCGAAGGACCGGTCGCGCACCTCGCATGTCCCCGAAGACGGTGACCGCGATCGTCAGCCGATCCGCGCTCGTCAGGTCCCCGCCGACGACCCCCGCGCCCAGCTCCGCCGCCGCCGCGGCCAGGCCCGCGCCCAATTCCGTGATGTGCGCCGTCGGCGTGTCGGCGGGAGCGGCCAGCCCGATGACGAGCGCGGTCGGCATGGCCCCCATCGCGCAGATATCAGCCACGGCCGCGATCGCGCACCGTCGCCCGATCTGCTCGGGCGCCGCCCAATCCGAGCGGAAGTGCACGCCGTCGACGAACATGTCGCAGCTGACGACGACACGCCCGTCCGGCGCATGGACAACGGCGGCGTCGTCGCCCGGACCGACCTCCACGCCCACCGCCGTCGGCATGGTCGCGGTCATCGCGTCGATCACCGCGAATTCGCCCATGGAGCCGAGTGTCTGCTGCGCCGCCGCCGTGCCACCGGTGGTGCCGCCCACTGGGCTGCCCGTAGTGCCCTTCGCTGCGCCACCCGTCGCGCCCCCCGCGCCCGACGGCACGTGTGCTGATGCCATCTCGCTCCCCTCGCGTTCCGGCCGACCGGCCTCACCGCAAACGCTACCGGCCGTCCGGCGGCACGACGGGCGACAGGCCGACAGCCTCCGAGACCGATACCATCCAAGGGAGCGAGCCGTCGCGTCGGCGGAGAAAGGGGCACCATCGTGGTCCAGTCCTTCATCCTGATCCAGACCGGGGTCGGGCAGGCGGCCGCCGTCGCCGAGCAGATCCGTGCCATCCCGGGCGTGCTCAGCGCGGAAGACGTCACCGGCCCGTATGACGTCGTCGTCCGCGCCGAGGCGAACTCCGTCGACGATCTCGGCAAGCTCGTCGTCGCGCGCGTGCAGTCCGTCCCGGGCATCACCCGCACGTTGACCTGCCCGGTCGTGAACCTGTCCTAGCGCCGACGGCAGACCCGGCAGCAGACTCGGCCCAGCGTTGCACCCATCCATGCCCGACCCGACCGATCCGACCCGGCGGTCGCCGAGCCGGTTGATCGTCATCCTCGTCACCGTCGCGATCGTCGTCACCCTCGGCGCCCTGGTGACGGGGTTCGTACTGGCGTCGCGGCTCGCACGCCAGAGCACCGCCCCGGCCACCGGACCGCTGGCCGTCGCCGCCGCGCCGCAACCCGGCGCGAGCGGACGCTACTGCGCCGAGCTCATGCCGAAGCTTCCGGAGCAGTTGATCGACCAGCGACGCCGGCCGCTGATCGACGGGCAGCCCGGCGTCGCGGCCTGGGGCGACCCCGCCACGATCCTGCGCTGCGGCCTGCCGGATCCGGCCGAGCTGACCTGCGCCGCGCAGCTCACCCGGTTCACCGGCGCGGACGGTGCCGGCGTGGAATGGCTGCGGCTCGAAGAGTCGGGCGCCGTCACCTATCTCGCCGTCGACCGCCCGGTGCGGATCGCCGTCACCGTGACGGCACAGGCGGGATTCGGTCCGGTACAACAGCTTTCGGAGGTCATCGCGCACGCGCTACCGGAACAGCCGGTATGCGAGGCCGGGCACGTCACACCGACCGACAACTCCTAGCGTGTCCGCGCGGCACGGCTGCTCAGCACGGCCGCTCAGCGCAGCCCCGTCCCGCGCGCGATAGCGGTGCGCACCAGGACCGTGAGCAGGTCCCGGTAGCCGAGACCCGCAGCCCCCCACATGCGCGGGAACATCGAGATCGGCGTGAACCCGGGCATCGTGTTCACCTCGTTCACCGTGACCGCGCCGCCCTCGCCGACGAAGAAGTCCACCCGGGCCAGCCCCTGGGCGTCCAGCGCCCGGAACGCGGTGACCGCCATCGCCCGCACCCGCTCCTCGACGCCGGCCGGCAACTGGGCCGGGATGTCGAACGTCGCGACATCGTCGACGTATTTCGCGTCGAAATCGTAGAATCGGCCGCCCGCCACGTGGATCTCCGCCGTCGGCGACGCCTCGATCCGCCCGTCCGGGAATTCCAGTACGCCGCATTCGATCTCGCGGCCGACGACGGCGGATTCCACCAGCACCTTCGGATCGTGCAGCCGCGCCTGCGCGACCGCCTCCGGAACGTCCTCCCACCGCTCGACTCGGCAGACGCCCAATGACGATCCGGCCCGCGCCGGCTTGACGAAGACCGGCAGACCAAGCATTTCCCGCTCGGCGGCGGACAGCGTCATCTCCGGCGACCGCAGCACGACATAGGGCGCGACCGGCAGGCCGGCCGAGGCGAGCAACCGCTTGGTGAAGTCCTTGTCCATGGCGGCGGCCGACGCCAGCACGCCCGGCCCGACATACGGCAGGTCCGCGAGTTCGAGCAGCCCCTGCAGGGTCCCGTCCTCCCCGAACGGGCCGTGCAGCAGCGGGAACACGACGTCCACGTCGAGCAGCTCGGCGGTGGTCGGCAGGGTGAGCGCGGACGAGGCCGTGTCCACCCGCAGCAGCGCCGCGCCGTCTCCGGTACCGTCGGTGACCTCGGGCAGCGCCGTGCCCGGTTCGATCGCGAGCCCGGCCGGGTCCACCTGGCGCCACCGGCCGCTGCGGGTGATCCCGATGGCCGTCACATCGAAGAGTTCCCGATCCAGGTTCTTGAGCACGCTCGCCGCCGAGATGCACGACACGGCATGTTCACCGCTGCGTCCTCCGAAGAGCACGGCCACCCGAATCCGGTCAGTCGACATGGTTCACACCCTACGGCGCACGCGGTGTCGGCCGATGACCGCTCGTCGCGTCGTCCTGCTCACCGGGTATGACGCTGTTCGGCGGCGCGGTGCGCCGCAAAAGTCGTCATATCAGTTATTCGGCATGCGGTGATTCGGCCCGCGGTTATTCCGAAGACGCTTACTCGATCCGCACATATTCGGCACGCAGTTATTCGGCACCGAACGGGCCGTCCATCAGCGCCCGGATCATCTCCTGTGGCGGCATGTGCTGGTAGCACACCCGGTAGACGCCCTCGGTGATCGGCATGGCGATGCCGTGGCGCAGCGCCAGGTCCCGCAGCGAGCGGCAACTGGCGACGCCTTCGGCGATCTGCCCCTCGCCGGCCGCGACGGCCTCGTCCAGGGTGAGCCCGCTGCCGATGCGTCGGCCCAGCGATCGATTGCGGGACAGCGGTGACGAGCACGTGGCTACCAGATCACCGAGGCCGGCCAGCCCCGCGAACGTCTCCGAGCGAGCGCCGAGAGCCGTTCCGAGACGGGCCATCTCGACCAATCCGCGGGTGATGATCGATGCGGAGGTGTTCCCGCCGAGCTCTAGCCCGTCGGCCAGCCCGACGGCGAGCGCGATCACGTTCTTGCCGGTGCCGCCGATCTCGGCGCCGATGACGTCGGTGATCGTGTAGGGCCGGAAGTAGCTGTTCGCACTGGCGTGCGCGACCGCTGCCGCGGTCTCGGCGTCTCGGCACGCGAGCACGGTGGTCGTCGGCTGCTGCTGCGCGATCTCCCGGGCCAGGTTCGGCCCGGTGAGCACGACGATCCGATCGCGGTCGACATGGCCGACCTGCTCGATGATCTGGCTCATTCGCAGCCCGGTGCCGACCTCGATCCCCTTGGCGAGCGACACTATCGGGCCGGCCGACGGCAGCAGCTCGCGAAAGACCGTGAGGTTCTCCCGCAGGGATTGGCTCGGCACGGCGATGGCCACCGCGTCCGCCCCCGCGAGGGCGAGTTCCAGATCCGCCGTCGCGGTGACCGCATAGGGCAGGTCGATGCCCGGCAGATAGTCGGGGTTGCGGCCGGTCGCCGCGATCGCTGCCGCCAGCGACTCGCGACGCGAGAAGAGGGACACGGTTCGTCCGGCATCGCCGAGGACCTTCGCGTAGGCCGTTCCCCAGGAGCCGGCGCCCAGCACGGTGACGTGCTGGATCGATGCGGTCACCGGCCCGGCCCGCCCGGCGGCGCAGCGCGGGACTCGGGGGTGCCCGAGCCGGCGGAACCCGTTTCGCCAGTGGTCGTTTCACCAGTGGTCGTTTCGGGAGAGCCGGTCTTCGGATTGAAGAACGCGGCGGGTGCGGTCTCGCCGCGCAACTGGGCGACCATGTCGCGGACGCGGCCCATGATCAAGTAGGACACGTCACGAATCGCCCGGTTGTCCACCGGCTTGCCGCGCCACTCGGAAAGATCGATCGGCTCCCCCGCCACCACGTGAACATCCTTGCGGGGGAACGGTTTGAACCGCATCCCGCTGGCATAGGACGTGTACACGTGGTTCGACCCCCAGTGCGCCACCGGGATCACCGGGAAGTCACCGGACAACGCGAGCGCCGCCACACCGGGACGTGGCCGCATCGGCCAGCCGTCCGGGTCCTTCGTCACGGTCCCCTCCGGATAGATCAGCACCACATGGCCCGCGGCGAGCGACGCAACAGTCTGCTCCAGAGCGGCCTGTCCCGCGCCACCACCGCGTTCGACCGGGATCTGCCCCGTGCCGGTGAGCACACGCCGGACCACCGGGATTTTCCACAGCGATGCCTTGGCCATCACATGCGGGATGCGACCCGACGAGCGAATGAAGACGGTGTCGAAGATCGGGTCCACATGGGAGATGTGGTTCGCCACGATCAACGCGCCGCCGGTCTCCGGAATGCGCAGCGCTCCCGCGTACCGGCGCTTCGCGATCAGGTGCGTGAGCGGGATCAGAGCGAGCTCTCCCGCCTTGACCCACGCATTGCCTTTGGTCCTCGCCCGTTTGCGCGCCACGTGCCCTCCTCGGCTCGGTCCCGCGACCTACCCTATTGCCACGGCGGTGTGGCACTTGACCGCACCGCACCCGCGCACCGCACAATGGCGGGGTGACCTCCACCAGCCACCGCACCGACCCGCGCGTCATCGAACCGTTCCATCCTCCGCGCGAGGACGGCGACGCAGGCGTGCGCGGCGAGGCGCCCGCCCCCGCAGGGGATGACGCGTCCGCTCCCGCAGGAGACGGCGCCCCAGCGATCGCACCGGAGGCGGTGGAGGCCGACGCCCCGGCCGCGGACCTGCCGGCGGACCGGTTCTCGAACCGGGAGTTGTCGTGGCTGGATTTCAACGCCCGAGTGCTCGAACTCGCCGAGGACCCGACCCAACCGCTGCTCGAGCGGGTGAAGTTCCTCGCCATCTTCGCCTCGAACCTCGACGAGTTCTACATGGTCCGGGTCGCCGGCCTCAAACGCCGCAGTGACATGGGCCTCGCCGTCACGAGCGCCGACGGTCTGACGGTCTCGGAACAGCTTGCGAAGATCTCCGCGCGCACGCAGGAGCTGGTCGAGCGGCTCGGGCGCTGCTTCACCGACGGTGTCATGCCCGCGCTGGAGCAGGCCGGGATCCGGCTGGTGCACTGGTCGGACATCGATGCCGGCGACAAGACGGCGCTCGCCGAATACTTCTCGAATCAGATCTTTCCGGTGCTCACCCCGCTCGCCGTCGACCCGGGCCATCCGTTCCCCTACATCTCCGGGCTGAGCCTGAACATGGCCATCGTGGTGCGCGATCCGGACACCGGCACCGAGCGCTTCGCGCGTCTGAAAGTCCCGAAGAACGTCGACCGGTTCGTGCGGGTCCGGCGCGGCGTGGACGACTTCCTGCCGATCGAGGATTTGATCGCCGCGCACCTCGCCGAGCTCTTCCCCGGCATGCAGGTCGCCGAACACCAGACGTTCCGGGTGACCAGGAACGCGGATTTCGAGGTCGAGGAGGATCGGGACGAGGACCTTCTGCAGGCGCTGGAGCGGGAACTCGCCCGTCGCCGGTTCGGCCCGCCGGTCCGCCTCGAGATCGCCGACACCACATCCGAGCGGATCCTCGGCCTGCTACTCGCGGAACTGGACGTCGACCCCGGCGATGCCGTCGAAGTGCCCGGCCTGCTTGACCTTTCGAGCCTGTGGCAGATCTACGGACTCGACCGCCCGGCGCTGAAGGACGCGCCCTTCGTCCCGGCGACCCCGGTCGCCTTCGCCGAGGGTGAGACACCGAAGAGCGCCTTCGCCTACCTGCGCGACGGCGACGTCCTCTTGCATCATCCGTACGAGTCGTTCGCCACCTCCGTGCAGCGGTTCATCGAACAGGCCGCATCCGATCCGCAGGTGTTGGCCATCAAGCAGACGCTGTACCGGACGTCCGGCGATTCCCCGATCGTGGACGCGCTGATCTCGGCCGCCACCGCCGGCAAGCAGGTCGTGGTGCTGGTCGAGATCAAGGCGCGATTCGACGAACAGGCGAACATCACCTGGGCGAAGGCGTTGGAGCGCGCCGGCGTGCATGTCGTCTACGGGTTGGTGGGGCTCAAGACACACTGCAAGATCGCGCTGGTCGTCCGGCAAGAGGGGTCCACGATCCGGCGGTATTGCCATATCGGGACAGGCAATTACAACCCGAAGACCGCCCGCACCTACGAGGATCTGGGCCTGCTGACAGCGGACCCGGATATCGGTGCCGACCTCACCGACCTGTTCAACGTGCTCACCGGATACTCCCGGCAGACCGAATATCGCAACATTCTGGTGGCGCCGCACTCGATCCGGACCGGGATCATCGAGCGGATCGAGCGAGAGATCGTGCACCAGCGGGAGGGTCGCGGTGGCGTGGTCCGCCTCAAGGTCAACTCGATCGTCGACGAGCAGGTGATCGACGCGCTGTACCGCGCGTCCCAGGCCGGCGTCACGGTAGAGGTGATAGTCCGCGGCATCTGCGCGCTGCGCGCCGGGGTCCCCGGTCTTTCCGAGAACATCACCGTCCGCTCGGTCGTCGGCAGATTTCTGGAACATTCGCGGATCATCTATTTCGGCGGTGGCTCGCCCGGCGGCGGCCCGGGTGAGGAGTACTGGATCGGCAGCGCAGACATGATGCACCGCAACCTGGACCGGCGGGTGGAGGCGATGGTGCAGGTGACGGATCGCACCGCCATCGATCGACTGTCCTCGATCCTGGACATGCTCTCGGCGCCCGAAACGCGTTGCTGGGTACTCGGTCCGTCCGGGTGGGAGCGCTCCCCGAGGGACGGCGACGGGCTCGACGTGCAGGCAGAACTGCTGCGGAAGGTCACGGGTGGCGAGTAACGAGACGGCACTGTACGCGGCTGGCGCAGTGCTGTGGCGGCCGTCGCGAAAACACGGCGTCAAAGTCGCGGTGATCCACCGCCCCCGGTACGACGATTGGTCATTGCCCAAGGGAAAACCGGAGCACGGCGAGTACCCGCCGGCGACGGCCCTGCGCGAGGTCACCGAAGAGACCGGGTTCACGGCGCGGCTCGGACGGCACATCGACTCGATCAGCTACGAGACGCAGGCCGGCCTGAAGGTGGTGCACTACTTCGCCGGACGATGCACCGGCGGCGAGTTCGAGCCGAACAAGGAGGTCGACAAGCTCCGGTGGTTGCCACTGCGCGAGGCCAGACCGCGCCTGACGTATTCGAGGGACCGCACCGTTCTGGACTCGTTCATCGCGCTGCCCGCCGAACTGTCGACCGTCGTACTGGTGCGTCATGCGAAAGCCGGACAGCGGGATGCATTCGCAGGTGCGGACGTCAAGCGTCCGCTGGACCGCAGGGGCGAGCGTCAGGCGGATCAACTGGCGCAGCAGATCGTCGCGTTCGGCCCGATCACGGTGGCTGCCGCGCCGCTCACGCGCTGTCGACAGACGGTGCTGCCGCTGGCCCGAACGCTCGGCGTGAGCGTGACTGACGAACCGGCGCTCTCCGAGGCCGAGTACCAGCATGATCCAGCGGCCGCACGCAGACGCGTGATCGAACTCGCCCTGGCCGACGACGGCAACGGGCCGGCAGTCGTCTGCAGCCAGGGCGGTGTGATCCCCGGAGTGATCAAGTCTCTCGCCTCCAGGGCCGGGCTGACCCTGCCGACCACCACGACGCCGAAGTCCGCCTATTGGGTGCTCAGCTTCGACGACAAACGGCTGCGGCAGGCGGACCGATACCTCTTGCCCGACACCTGATCTCGCCGAAGACGACGTTGGGCCCGTCGCGCATACGCAACGGGCCCAACGGATATCGGTCGGCGGCTCGGCTCGGCGTGCCGCCTGACGGCTCACTTCTTCTTCGCGGCGGCCTTCTTCGGCGCGGCGGCGCTCTTGGCCGCAGCGGCCTTCGCGGGGGCGGCCTTGGCGGGCGCAGCCTTCGCAGCGGCCTTCTTCGGCGCAGCGGCGCTCTTAGCGGCGGCAGACTTCGCCGCGGTGGCCTTGGCCGGCGCAGCCTTTGCGGCCGCGGCCCGCTTCGGCGCAGCCTTGGCCGCCGGCCCGTCGCCGTCCTTCGCCGACGATGCCAGCGCACGCGCCGACAGCACGGCCCCGGGCTTCGGCAACTTGAACTTGCCGGAGACGATGTCCTTGAACATCGTGCCAGGGCGGAACGATGGGACGTTCGTCTTCTTCACCTTCACGGCCTCGCCGGTCCGCGGGTTGCGGGCGGTACGCGCTGCGCGGGCACGCTTTTCGAAGACACCGAATCCGGAAATGGACACCTTGCCGCCGGCCTTGACCTCACGCTGGATCAGGTCGATGACACCCTCGACCGCCCTCGCGGCGATCCTCTTGTCGCCGTCCAGCGTCTCCGCGAGCTTGGCGGTCAATTCGGTCTTGTTCACTTGAAAGCCTCCTAGGGCGTCTACCGGCCCGTGCGGACCGACTGCACGCACACGGTAAACGCATTTCGCGACTTTTCCAACTAGCCACGCGGTGCAAACCGGTGTGGTCTAACGGTTCTCGCTCCGTAGCGTTCGGTGGCGCCTGCCGGTCAACCGCCTCGGTGAGCCGGCCAGGAGCACGGAAACGACGTGACATTCGTTGCTTGACAGCAAGTCTCGGAACATCACGCCGTTTTCGCGATGCGGCCGCTACGCCGCTGAGGCGCCGACCGTGGGCAGCAGCGCAGATCTCGTCGCTTCGAATTGTGTGATGGAATCGGCGTGTCGCAACGTCAATGCGATGTCGTCCAGCCCTTCGAGCAGACGCCACTTCGTGTAGGGGTCGATCTGGAAGGCGACAGACAGTGGCCCGCAAGTGATCCGCTGCTCGGCGAGATCCACGGAGACCGAGTCGCCGGGGTGGTTCTCCAGCCACTTGAGCAGCAACTCGTCATCGTCGGGCGTCACCTGAGCGGCGAGAAGCCCGCCCTTCCCGGCATTCCCGCGGAAGATGTCCGCGAACCGCGGCGAGATGACGACGCGGATCCCGTAGTCCATCAGCGCCCAGACCGCGTGCTCCCGTGACGATCCCGTCCCGAAGTCAGGTCCGGCGACCAGCACCGAACCGGCCCGGTACGCCTCGTCGTTGAGTACGAATGCGGGGTCCGCGCGCCACGCCGCGAACAGGCCGTCCTCGAACCCGGTGCGGCTGATCCGCTTCAAATAGACCGCGGGGATGATCTGGTCGGTATCGACATTGCTGCGGCGGAGCGGGATCCCGACGCCGGTGTGAGTGGAAAACGCCTTCATGTGAGTGCCTCCTCGGGCTGGCGACGATGGACGTTCGGGGATTCGGGCGAGACGCGGTTATCCGACCAACGCGGGCTGCGGGTCGAGATCCGCCGGGGCGGACAGGGTTCCGCGCACCGCGGTCGCCGCGGCAACCACCGGCGACACCAAGTGGGTGCGCCCGCCCTTGCCCTGACGCCCCTCGAAGTTGCGGTTGGAGGTCGACGCGCAGCGTTCACCCGGCGTCAGCTGGTCCGGGTTCATGCCGAGGCACATAGAGCACCCCGCGCTGCGCCATTCCGCGCCGAAGTCGGTGAACACCTTGTCCAGCCCCTCGCGTTCCGCCTGGACCTTGACACGCATCGACCCCGGCACCACCAGCATCCGCACATTCGGATCGATTCTCCGCCCGCGCAGCACATCCGCCGCAGCCCGCAGGTCTTCGATCCGGCCGTTGGTGCAGGAGCCGAGAAACACTGTGTCGACGCGGATGTCGCGCAGTAACGTACCTGCTGCCAGGTCCATGTAGGCGAGCGCCCGCTGCGCCGCCTGACGCTCCCCCTCGTCCGCGAAGGACTCCGGGTCCGGGACGCTCGCCGACAGCGGCGCCCCCTGACCGGGGTTCGTCCCCCAGGTGACGAACGGTGTGAGCGCCGATCCGTCGATCACCACTTCGGCGTCGAACACGGCGTCATCGTCGGTGACGAGGCCCTGCCACCGCTCGACCGCGGCATCCCAATCGGCTCCGGTCGGGGCGTGCTCCCGGCCCCTGATGTAGTCGAACGTGGTCTGATCCGGCGCGATCATCCCGGCGCGGGCGCCGGCCTCGATGGACATGTTGCAGATCGTCATGCGCGCCTCCATCGACAGCGCGCGAATAGCCTCGCCGCGGTACTCCAGGACATAGCCCTGCCCGCCGCCGGTGCCGATCTTGGCGATCACCGCCAGGATCAGATCCTTCGACGAGACACCGTGCGGCAGCTCACCTGTCACGGTGATCGCCATCGTCTTGAACGGCCTGAGCGGCAGGGTCTGCGTCGCCAGCACGTGCTCCACCTCGCTGGTGCCGATTCCGAACGCCAGCGCCCCGAACGCCCCGTGCGTCGAGGTGTGGGAATCGCCGCAGACGATCGTCATCCCCGGTTGGGTCAGCCCGCGCTGCGGACCGACCACATGGACGATGCCCTGTTCCGCGTCGCCCATCGGGTAGAGGCGGATCCCGAACTCGGCGCAGTTGGCGCGCAGCGTCTCGACCTGCTTGCGCGAGGTCGGGTCCGCGATGGGCTGATCGATGTGGAGGGTCGGAACATTGTGATCCTCGGTCGCGAGCGTCAGGTCGGGACGGCGCACCGGCCGACCCGCCTGGCGCAGGCCCTCGAAGGCCTGCGGGCTGGTCACCTCGTGGATCAGATGCATGTCTATGTACAGCAGATCCGGTTCGCCCTCGGCGCGATGCACGACGTGCGCATCCCAGACCTTCTCCGCCATCGTCCGGCCCATGGTCGTTCCTCCGTTGTCCACTGCGTGCACTAGCGTTCCCACCATTTGAGACGTTAGTATCGCGATATGGGACAGTCTAGCGGCATCGGCGTGCTCGACAAAGTGGTGGCCGTCCTCAAGGCCGCCTCCGCTGCGCCGACGGCGCTCACCGACCTGTGCGACACCACCGGTCTACCCCGCGCCACGGCGCATCGACTCGCGGTCGGCCTGGAGACCCACGGGCTGTTGCAGCGGGACGGCCAGGGCCGCTGGCGCCCGGGTCCGCTGCTGGCCGCGCTCGCCGCGCACGCTCCGGACCCGCTGGTGGCCGCCGCGGCCGACGTGCTCCCGCAGTTGCGCGACCGCACCGGCGAGAGCGTGCAGCTCTACCGCGCCGACGGGATGACGCGGGTGTGCATCGCGGTGGCCGAGCCACCGGCCGGCCTGCGGGACACTGTGCCGCTCGGTGCGCGGATCTCGATGGGCGCCGGGTCCGGCGCGAAGGTGCTGACGGCATGGGCAGACCCGGCCACGCAGCGCGCGGTGCTCGCCGGTGCGGTATTCACGCCGCAGGTGCTCGCCCAGGTACGGCGGCGCGGCTGGGCGCAGTCGCTCGCCGAACGCGAGCCCGGCGTCGCGTCGGTGTCCGCCCCGGTCCGCGATCGCGCCGGGAACGTGGTGGCCGCGATCTCGGTCTCCGGCCCGACCGACCGCATCGGCCGCCGCCCCGGCGACCGCTGGGCTGGTGATCTCCTGCAAGCCGCCGAAGCCCTCACCGCCCGCCTGTAGTCGTGCACCGGCCGGCCGCTGCTAGCTCGCGCCGTGCCCCGCCGCGGGAAGGCGCGGCACGCTGGCCAGCAGCCGCTGCGTGTAGGGCTGCTGCGGCGCGCGCAGAATGGCTGCGGTAGAGCCGCTTTCGACGATGCGACCGCGCTCGAGCACCACCGTCTGCGGGCACAGCTTCGCCACGATGCTCAGGTCGTGCGAGACCAACACGATCGTCATCGGCGCCTTGCCCGCGGCGTCCGGCGCCGTGAGCTCGGCCAGCAGGTTGATGACGGTGACGCGGGTGGCGAGGTCGAGGGCCGACACCGGCTCGTCGGCGAGCAGCACCTTCGGCTCGGCGACGATCGCCCGCGCGATGGCGATGCGCTGGCGCTGGCCGCCGGAGAACTCGTGCGGGTACCGGGTGGCGGCGTCGGCGTCGAGGCCGACAGCGGCGAGCGCGCGAGCCACGCGGCGCGCGACATCGTCGCCGGTGGCCAGCCGCAGCGATCGCAGCGGCTCGGCCACGATCCGGTCGATGCGTTGCCGCGGGTCGAGCGACGAATAGGGATCCTGGAAGACGGGCTGCACGAAGCGACGGTGCGCCCGCAGCCGCGCCCGCGCTCGGCGGAGCGGACTGCCGTCGGCAATTACGCGCCCGGCGGTGGCGATCTCCAGGCCGAGCAGGATCTGCAGCAACGTCGTCTTGCCCGCGCCGGACTCGCCGACGATGCCGAGGTGCTGGCCCGACTCGACGGTGAGGTCGATGCCGGTGAGCGCCCAGGTCCCGTTTCCGTAGCGGTGTCCGACGCCGTCGAGGGTCAGCAGAGGCGTCATCACGCCACCACCGGCCGTGCGCCGAGCGCCTCGTCGAGTTCGCGGGCGGCGGCGACCAGCTCCTGCGTGTACGGGTGGTGCGGGTCGCCGATGAGGGTGGCGACCTCGCCGGTTTCGACGGTTTCCCCGCGGCGCAGCACGAGCGCCCGCTCGGCCATCTGGGCGACCACCGCGAGGTCGTGGCCGATGAACAGCACCGCCATGTGTCGCGTGTCGACGAGGCGGTGCAGCAGCGCGAGCACCTCCGCCTGGATCGTCACGTCCAGCGCTGTGGTCGGTTCATCGAGGATGACGAGATCCGGATCTCCCGCGAGTGACATCGCAATGGCCACGCGTTGCCGCTGGCCGCCGGAGATCTGGTGCGGGAGGGCTCGGGCGATCCGGTCGGGCTCGGCGATGCTCACCTCGGCCAGGGCCGCACGGACCGCGGCATGCCGTTCGGTGCGGGAGAGGCGCCGGTCGCCGCGCCGCGCCGCGCGCTGCACCACCTCACCGAGCTGACGGCCGATCGTGGCAAGCGGATCCAGCGCGGTCAGCGGTTCCTGGAACACGACCGACAGCCGGTCGCCGCGGACCGTCCGCAGTCGCCGGTCGGGGTCGGCGAGCATGTCGCGGCCGGCGATGCGAACGGAGCCCGTGGCGGAGATCCCCTCCGGCAGCAGGCCCATGATGGCCAGCCCGGTCATCGACTTTCCGCTGCCGGATTCGCCGATCAATGCCACGCGCTCGCCGACCCGGACAGTGAGCGACAGATCGTCGACCAGCACCGAACCGTCCCGCGCCGTCACAGTGAGCCCACTTACCTCGAGCAGCGGGGCGTCCCCAGATCGCGTCATCGCTGCCGCCTGGTGGGATCGAAGAGTTCGCGCAGCCCATCGGCGACCAGGTTGGTACCGAGCACCAGGATCACCAGCGCCACACCGGGCGCGATCGCGCCGACGGGTGCCGTGTACACGGTCGCCTGGGCGTCGCGCAACAGGCTGCCCCAGGAGGCGTTCGGCGGCGGGGCCCCCAACCCGAGGTACGACAGGCTCGCCTCGGCGAGCACCGCCAGCCCGAACTGCAGGGCGAGGATCACGGCGAGGGTGGGCCACAGGTTCGGCAACACGTGCCGGCCGATAATGCCGAAGACGCCGGTGCCGGACGTCCGCGCCGCCGTCACATACTGGCTGGACAGGATGCGCTTGGTGTAGATGCGGGTGAGCCGTGCCACGACCGCGGTCATGGCCAGGCCCAGGGCGATGATCGCTGAGGTGAGCGTGGCGCCGCGGGCCGCGACCACGAGCATCGCGAGCAGCAGCGACGGGAACGCGATCAGGATGTCCAGGATCGCGGCAAGGCCGTCGTCGATCCAGCGCTGGGTGAACGCGGCGACCAGGCCCAGGATGACCCCGAGCACGGCGCCGATGAGCGTCGCCCCTGCCCCGGCGGCCAATGCGATACGTGCACCGACCATGAGCTGCGAGGCGAGATCCCGCCCCAACGCATCGGTTCCGAGCCAGTGCGCCGCGGACGGGCCGGTCAGCCGGCCACCGCCGATCTGCTGCGGAGGGTAGGGCAGATAGATGAACGAGACCAGCGCCACGACGACGACGATGCCCAGCAGGATGGCACCGACCAGCGCCGTGAGCGGGATCCGGCGGCGGGGGGCGCGGCGGTCGGTCACCGTGTCGCGGCGCTCGGCCGCGAGCTGCGTCATATCAGAGTCCCCCGCAGTCTGGGATCGAGCATCTTCTGCGTGAAGTCCGCGAGGAAGCCGACGATCAGCACGAGCAGCGTGGTGATGAGCAGGACGCCCTGGATCGTCGGGTAGTCGTGTTGTGCGATCCCGGTGACGATGAGGCTGCCGAGGCCGGGAAGGGCGAAGACGTTCTCCACCACCACGGCTCCCAGGAACGTCGTCGCCAGCTCGATGCCGAGCACCGAGGTGAGCGGCACCGCAACGGATTTCACGCCGTGGTGCCAGAACGCCGAGCCGAAGGACGCACCCAGCGCACGGAAGTTCGTGAGGTAGCCGCTGCCGATCACGTCCAGGCATGCCGAGCGCACGTACCGGGTGAGCGAGGCCGACATGACGATGGCGATCGTGGCGACCGGAAGCACCAGGAATCGCAGCATCCCGGCCGGGTCCGACCATCCGTCGGTCGGAATGCCGGAGGGCGGCAGGAGCCGCCAGCCGAGCGAGAAGCCCCACACGAGCAGGATGCCCACCCAGAACACCGGCACGGCAATGCCGAACTGGGCGACCGCGGAAAACACCAGGCCCACCCACGACCGGCTGTAACGCGCCGCGACGAATCCGACCGGGCCGGCGATCAGGATGGCGACCGCGAACGCGATGAGCGTGAGTGGCAGCGTCACCGAAAGGCGCTGCAGCAGCTCGGGTCCCACCTCGAGCCCGCTGATGAACGAGGTGCCCATGTCGAATCGCACCATACTGCCGAACCACGTCACGAACTGTTGCGGCAGAGGTTGGTCGGAGCCGATGGCGCGGCGTGCGGCGGCGATCTGCTCCGGGGTGGCGCCGACCGAGGTGAGCGCGTTCGCCGGGTCCCCTGGCAGAAGGCGCAGCAGAACGAAGGTCAGTACCGCCGCCGCGGCCAGAGACACGACGAGGAACACAGCGCGGCGCAACACATACGCGAGCACAGCGTCACCTCCTTCGTGTCGTCGGGCCGCGGCCGACCTAGCGACGGCCGATCACACCGCGGTGCGGCCCTGAGCCCGCGAACGGTCGGCCACACCACGGCGCCGTCAGTCGGTATCGACGAATCGTTACTTGGTCTTGGTGATGTTGTACGCGTAGAACTGCGAATTGAGCCCGTTGATCGGGTAGCCCGTCACGGTCGATTTCGATACGACGATCTGCGGGTAGAGATACATCCAGTCGCTGGCCGCGTCTTTGACGATGATCTCGTTCGCCTGCTTGAGTTTCGCCGTCTGATCCGCCGTCGTCTGCGACGACTCGGCCTCGTCGACGAGCTTCGTCACGTCCGGATTGTCGTAGCCCCAGTAGAAGTCGGGGTTGCCGTACCAGACGACGTCACGGTCGTTGACGTGCTCCTGCATGGTCGCGGTGAAATCGCGGTTCTTGTACACCTTCGTGTACCACTGGTCGGGCGTGATGATGTTGATGTTGACGGTCACGCCGATCTTCGCGAGCGAGTCCTTGATGAACGCCGCTGCCGTCGGGTGCGGCGCGTAATTCGGCGTGTCCAGGGTGAACGTCAGCCCGCTGGCGTATCCGGCGGCGGCCAGATCCGCCTTTGCCTTCGCCACGTCGTAGGGGTACACGTTCGACATGTCCTCGTACCACGGGTCGGTGGGCGGCACCATCGACCCGGTGACCTTCCCGTAGGTGCCCCAGATCGACTGCAGCAGTGCGTGCCGGTCGATCGCCTCGGTGATGGCGACACGCAGCTCCTTGTTGTCGAACGGCTTGACCTTGTCGTTGAACGCCAGCAGCAGCTTCGTGGTCGACGAGCCGTTGTTCACGGTGAACTGCGGATTGTTGTCGAACTGGGCGAGGGCATCGGGGCTCTGCTCCCCTGTGATCACATCCAGCTGACCGGCCAGCAGCGCGTTGTTCTCCGCCGAGGCGTCCTGGTAGTAGTGGTAGACCACCTCGCCGTTCTTGGCCGGCGTGCCCCAGTAACCGGCGAACCGCTTGAGCGACAGCGTCGACCCGTGCTGCCACTTGTCGAGCTGGTACGGGCCGGTGCCGTCCTCGGTCGTCTTCAGGTTCGTCGCCGCGTGGTTCATGATCCACACATAGCTGAGGTTGTAGGTCAGCGAGATCGACCTCTGCTTGAGCTTCACCACTACGGTGTGAGCGTCCGGGGTCTCGACCGCGTCGATCACCTGCAGATCGCCCTTGCGGGCGGACTGGGAGTCCGGACCGAGCACCTTCTCGATGGAGAATTTCACGTCCTCGGATGTCATGGCGGCGCCGGAGTGGAACTTCACCCCGTCCCGGAGCGTGAAGGTGTAGGTCAGGCCGTCATCGGAAACCTTGTCCGCGGTCGCCAGCAGCGGGGTGACCTTTCCGTCGTCGCCGAGCTTGTACAGCCCCTCGTAGACGTTGCCGTTGAGCGCTTCGGTGACGCCCTGGCCACCGCCGGCAGTGTTGTCCAGGTTCTGCGGCTCGTAGATCGACCCGACGTTGATCGTCGCACCGGTATCGGTGGCGCCAGCCGGTGCGGACGTCGAGCCGGTTCCGCCGGAGGATGCGCCACCGCTGGATGCCGCGCCGTTACCGCCGGAACAGGCGGCGATCACCGCCATCGCGGCGATGCACGCGGATGCTGAGACGAGGCTTCGGCGAATTCGCACGACGCAAGTCTCCTTTCTGGGGGGCTCCGAACGGAGAAGGTGCGGAGAAGGGTTAGTGGGAGCCATCTTACGAGCCGCGGGAAGCGTCACAGACCGCGGCGGGCGCCATCCGAGCGCACCGACCTACTGACAGCGATCCACGCACGATGCATCCGCGGATGACGCAACCTGTGCTTGCAGGTATTTCGCGTGCGTCGAGTGCGTCTGACACGTTCCTGTCGCCAGAGTTCGTTGCCAACGCGCCGGCCGATGAATAGCGGTAGGATTGAGTCCTATCGAAAGCGAGGCCCGGCCATGCGCACGACCAAGCAGCTCAGCATCACCCTCCCCACAGGCATGGCCGAGGCGCTGAAGGAGCGCGTCGCCTCCGGCGCCTATGCGAGCGAAAGCGAGGTCGTCCGCGACGGCCTGCGCGCACTGTTCGCCCGCGAAGAGGCTGTCGAGACCTGGCTACGCACGGAAGTCATCACTTCCTATGACGAGCTGCGCGCCGACCCCTCGCGGGCGATCAGCTCCGCTGACATGCGCGCTCACCTTGCTGAGCTGCACGCGCAGCGACTTGCTGAGCAGGGCGGCTCGTGACCCGGAACGTCGTCTACTCCCCTCGCGCCCGTGGGCAGCTCGTCGCAGATTTCCCGTTGATCGGCCTCGCCAAGGACGACCCGCGACCGGGGCTACGCACCGTCGGCTTCCGCCGCCGCGCGGTCATCGCGTTCGCGGTACACGAAAGCGCCGTCGAAATCCACGGCGTCTACTACGGCGGCCGGGACTACGAAGCGCTTATCGCGGCCGAGAATGATTGATTTGCAATCATTCTCGCTGGCATAGTTATCGACTGACCCCGTGATCGCGCCCCGGCTCTGGTCGGGCTGCTCCCTGCACAGATCGCCGGAAGGTCGCCTGACGCACCCGTGTCCCATGGCATCCGCACAGGCAGCCGGCTACGGAACCACGTCTACCGGGTCGGCTGGTTCGATCCCGCCGCCACTGCGGTCGGGTTCGATCCTTGCCGCGCAGGTCTACCTCGCGGCGCGCCGCAGAAACGCAAAAACCCCTGGCTGACCAGGGGTCTCGCTTGAGTAGCCCCGATGGGATTCGAACCCACGTTACCGCCGTGAGAGGGCGGCGTCCTAGGCCGCTAGACGACGGGGCCATGACGTACTGCCGTGCTGGTCGATACTACCGGAATCCGGTCGGCGCCCGAACACGAGTCAGCCGCTGCATCGCACCGCTGGGGTACTAGGACTCGAACCTAGAATGGCTGAACCAGAATCAGCTGTGTTGCCAATTACACCATACCCCACCGGCCCCACCTGAGCGGAGCCGAGAACCCATCTTACAGATGCTGTCGCGCTCCCCCAAACTGCGGGCATCGCGCCGCGAAACCGCCAGCGGCACAGGCTATTCCGCAACGACCGGGTTCTCCAGTTCGCCGATACCCGAGATCGCCACGGACACCACGTCACCGGCCGCCAGCGGGCCCACACCCTCGGGGGTGCCGGTCAGGATCACGTCGCCCGGCAGCAGCGTCATAATCGCCGAGCAGTACTCGATCAGCTCCCCGAGCCCGAAGATCAGGTCCGCCGTGTGCCCGTCCTGGCGGACGTCGCCGTTCACGCTCGTGGTCACCGTCACATCCGACGGGTCGAGCTCGGTCTCGATCCACGGCCCGAGCGGGCAGAACGTGTCGAACCCCTTGCTGCGCAGCCACGGCGCGTTCGGCGCGCGCAAATCGCGGGCGGTGACGTCGTTGGCGCAGGTGTAGCCGAGGATCACGCTGCGGGCGTCCGCGGCCCGCACGCGGTGGCACGGCCGCCCGATCACCACCGCCAGCTCGCCCTCGTAGTCCACGCGATGCGACACAGCCGGCATGGCGATCGCCGCTCCCGGCCCGATCACCGACGTGGACGGCTTGAGGAACACCATGGGCTCGTCCGGAACGGCATTGCCGAGTTCGGTGGCATGCGCGTGGTAGTTGCGCCCGATGCCGATCACCTTGCTGGGCAGGATCGGCGCGAGCAAGCGCACGTCGGCGAGCGGCCAGCGCCGCCCGGTGAACGACGGGCTGCCGAACGGGTGGTCGGCGATCTCACGGGCCTCCATTGCCCCGTCCAGGCCGTCCGGGCCACCGGGGCCACTCGGGCCGTCGATCGCGACGAAGGACATCCCCTCGGCATGGGCTACCCGAGCCAGACGCACGGCGCACCTTTCGACGACACTGTTGTTCGATGACACCACCTAGACGACACCGCCGGTCGGCAACCGCATCTCGCCGACGCAGGGCGAGCCTACCGCCTATGACGCTGTTCGCTTCGCCGGGCTCCCGGCGCTACGCCGCACCCCACGTCAGGCGGTCACCGTCTGCCGGCCCGCCGCGTACAGCAGCGCGTCGACCAGGGCCCGGAACGACGCCTCGACCACATTCGCGTGCACCCCCACCGTGGTCCAGTCCGACGTGGCGTCGGTGGACGTCACCAACACCCGCGTGATCGACCCCGTGCCCGCACTGCCGGAGAGGATCCGCACCTTGTAGTCGGCCAGCTCCACGTCCGCCAGCTGCGGGTAATGGGCGACGACGGCTTGGCGCAGCGCGGAGTCCAGCGCGTTGACGGGCCCGTTGCCCTCGGCGGTGACGATCACCCGCTCTCCCCCGACGAGCACCTTGACGGTTGCCTCCGACTTCGCGACGCCGACGCCGTTGTGCTCCACGATCACCCGATACGACTCGATGGTGAAGGGACGCATGGCGGCGCGCGGGCCGACCCGGGAGTCCTCCGGCTCGCTGCCGTCGGCCGATCCGTCACCGGTGCCGCCGACACGGCCATCGGCGCGCGCGATCTCGCGGCGCAACAACAGCAGGAACGACGCGTCCGCGGCCTCGTACGACCATCCATCCGCCTCGCGCTTCTTCACGGTCTCCACCACGCGGGAGACCACGTCGGGCCGGGAGGTGAGATCCACGCCGAGTTCGGCGGCCTTGAGTTCCACCGAGGCCCGGCCGGCCATCTCGGTGATGAGGATGCGCATGTCGTTGCCCACGATCGCCGGATCGATGTGGTTGTACAGCACGGGGTCGACCTTGATCGCGGACGCGTGCAGGCCGGCCTTGTGGGCGAACGCCACGGATCCGACGTAGGGCTGATGGGTGTCCGGCACCAGGTTCGCGAGCTCGGCGATCGCGTGCGAGACGCGGACCATGTCCGTCAGGCGCCCGTGCGGCAGCACCGGCATGTCCATCTTGGTGGCGAGATTGCCGACCACGGCGAACAAGTCGGCGTTGCCGGGCCGCTCCCCGTAACCGTTGGCCGTGCATTGCACATGGGTGGCGCCGGCCTCCACGGCCGCGATCGTGTTGGCAACCGCGCAGCCGGTGTCGTTCTGGCAGTGGATCCCGAGGCGGAGCCCGCTGCGCTGCAAGACCTCCGCCACCGTCTGGTGCACCCGGGACGGGAGCATCCCGCCGTTCGTGTCGCACAGCACGATGACGCTGGCCCCCGCGCCGGCGGCGGCCTCGGCGACCCGCAGACCGTAGTCCCGATCGAAGCGGTACCCGTCGAAGAAGTGCTCGCAGTCCAGGAATACCCGGCGCCCCTCGGCCACGAGCAGCGCCACCGTGTCCGCGACCATCGCCAGGTTCTCCTCCGGCGTGGTCCGCAACGCGCGCGTCACGTGCCGGATATCGGACTTCGCGACGAGCGTCACGACGGACGCGCGCGAGTCCAGGAGCGCCCGCACCTGGGGATCGTCCTGCGCCTTCACGCCGGCCTTCCGGGTCGCACCGAACGCCACCAGCGTCGAGGTGGTCAGCGAGAGTTCGCCATCCGCGGCACGCGCGAAGAACTCGGTGTCCTTGGGCACCGCGCCGGGCCAGCCGCCCTCGATGAAACCCACACCCAGCTCATCGAGAAGCGTTGCGACGGCGATCTTGTCGGCGACGGAATAGGTAATGCCCTCACGCTGCGCGCCGTCGCGCAACGTCGTGTCGAAGACGTGGAAGCTGTCGCCGAGCGGAAATGCCGATTCTGCGGCCATGTCAGGCCCTTTCGATGCGCACACGTGGTGCTGTGGTATCAGTGCTGCCGGATCAGTGCTGCCAGGGCCGCGCCGCCAAGGGTGGCGGCGACACGGCGTCCGGATAGCAAAAGACCTCCCGGGGTACGGGAGGTCTGCGCGCTCGGTAACCGGCGCGCTAGCTGGTAATGATGGCGGTTATCAATGCCATGCGGCCAGTATGGCACGGTCCGAAGCAGCGTGCCGCACCGCACTGCCGCCATACTGCATGACGGGTATGACGCTGCTCCCGGGCGGAGCCCGCGAACACCGTCATACCCGATCAGCCGGGGGACGGAATCAGCTGGCGGCCAACGCGGCGAGCCGGTCGCCGATCGCCTGCGTGCGCCCGGGGGACCCCGGGGCGCGGGTCGCCAGGTCGAAGGCCACGGCCGCCTCGACGCGACGGGCGGCCTCCCCGCGACCGATGTGGTCCAGCAGCAGCGCCACAGACAGCACCGTGGCCGTCGGATCCGCCGTTCCCGTGCCGGCGATGTCCGGGGCGGAACCGTGCACCGGCTCGAACATCGACGGATTGGCGCGGGAGACGTCCAGGTTGCCCGACGCGGCCAGCCCGATCCCGCCCGTGACGGCGGCGGCGAGGTCGGTGAAGATGTCGCCGAAGAGGTTGTCGGTGACCACCACATCGAACCGGCCGGGGTCGGTCACCATGTAGATCATCGCAGCGTCCACATGCGAATACGCGACCGTCACGTCCGGGAAGTCCATGGAGACCTCTTCGACAACCCGACTCCACAGCTGGCCGGCGTGGACCAGGACGTTGGTCTTGTGCACCAGCGTGAGGTGCTTGCGGGGGCGGCGCGCGGCGCGCTCGAAGGCATCCCGCACCACACGCTGCACACCGAAGTAGGTGTTGACCGACACTTCGGTGGCGATCTCGTGCGGCGTGTCCTTGCGCAGGATGCCGCCGTTGCCCGCATACGGGCCTTCGGTGCCCTCGCGGCACACCACGAGGTCGATGGCTCCGTCGCCGGCGAGCGGGCTCGGAACACCCGGGTACAGGCGTGCCGGCCGCAGGTTCACGTGGTGATCGAGTTCGAAGCGCAGACGCAGCAGCAGGCCACGCTCGAGGATCCCCGACGGCACCGACGGGTCTCCGACGGCCCCGAGAAGGATCGCATCGTGCTGACGGATCTCGCGCAGCACGGAGTCCGGCAACAGTTCACCGGTGCGGTGCCACCGGGCAGCTCCGAGGTCGTAGGTGGTGGTCTCGACCTCGTCGAGCACGCCGCCGAGCACCTTGAGGCCTTCGGCCACCACCTCCGGGCCGATACCGTCGCCCGGGATCACCGCAAGTTTCATGCCCATCTGCCCCTTGTTCGTCTCCATGTCTCGCGCATGGCGCACCACAACGCCTGCATCACGCACGGGACATGCGAAGACTAGCCGTCACGGATCGTGCGCAGCCATGGGCCGCTCCGGAAGCACGGAAATTGCTGCATTCCGAGACCGGAGTGTGACAGGATGCACACGCACTGCTTGCCACAACCAACGCTTCCGACCACCTGAACCCAGGAGGAACCCGTGACGACACCACCAGGCGGCACGCCGACGCCAGATTATGAGCAACAGGCCTACCCGCAGCAACCGGGCCCGTACGGGCAGCCGGGCTATCCGCCCCCGCCTCCGCCGCCGCAGTACGCCGCACCGGGGTACCCGGCGCCGGGATATGCCGCTCCCGGATACGGAGCGCCGGCGGGACTGGCCCGACCGGGCATGGTGACGGCGGCCGCCGTGCTGTGCTTCATCTGGGGCGGGTTCGCCATCATCGGCTCGTTGATCAGCATGCTCGGCGGGGCCGTGGTTAGCGCGGTCGGATCGGCGTGCACCCAGGCCGGGACCGACTCAACCGGCGTGTGCGAAGCAGCCTCGGGCGCCGGCGGGTTCCTCGTGGTGGTCGGGATCGTGCTGATCGTGTGCGCGGGCCTGCTGATCTGGGGCGGCGTGGTGGCGCTGAGCGGCAAGAACTCCAAGGTGTCCGTGATCGCGTGCGGCATCCTGGTGATCGCCGAGATCGCCATGATGATCGCGTCCGGCAGCGTCGCCTTCTCGATCTTCGGCGTCATCGTGCCGATCCTGATCATCGTGCTGCTCATGAACAAGACATCGAAGGCCTGGTTCACGGCGAAGGGCGGCGCGACCTTCTAGAACCAGAGGACCCACCGCGGTAGGGAACAACCCCACCGAGCCCAGCGGCCCCCGCCCCCGACGCATTGGTCGGGCGCGGGGGCCGCCACATATCGCTTGCCGAGTCGGCGTGCGGTGTCAGTGCCGGGCGGCCGTACCGCTGTAGTCGTCGTCGGACTTGACCCAGCTCATCAGGCCGCGCAGCTTGCGCCCGGTCTCCTCGATCGGGTGCTGCTCCTGCTCGGCGCGCATCCGCTTGAACTCGGGGGCGCCCGCGTCCTGATCCGCGATGAACCGGGCGGCGAACGCACCAGACCGGATGTCGGCGAGCACCGCGCGCATGTTCTCCTCGACGTGCTCATCGATCACCCGCTTGCCGGACACGTAGTCCCCGTACTCGGCGGTGTCCGATACCGACCAGCGCTGTTTCGCGATGCCGCCCTCGTACATCAGGTCCACGATGAGCTTCATCTCGTGCAGGCACTCGAAGTACGCGATCTCCGGCTGATAGCCCGCATTCACCAGCGTCTCGAACCCGGCCTGCACCAGGCGGGACATGCCGCCGCAGAGCACGGCCTGCTCGCCGAAGAGGTCGGTCTCGGTCTCCTCGGTGAACGTGGTCTTGATGACCCCGGCGCGGGCCCCGCCGATCCCCGCCGCGTACGAAAGCGCCAGCGCCTGGGCGTTTCCGCTCGGATCCTGCTCGACGGCGATCAGATCGGGGACCCCCTTGCCGTCGACGAACTCACGACGTACCAGGTGCCCTGGCCCCTTTGGCGCGATCATGATGACGTCGACATCCGCCGGCGGCTTGATGTAGCCGAACCGGATGTTGAATCCGTGCCCGAACGCGAGCGCCTTGCCCGCCGTCAGGTGCGGCGCGATCGATTCGGCGTAGACGTGCCGCTGAACGTGGTCGGGCGTGAGGATCATGATGACGTCCGCCTCGGCTGCGGCCTCCGCCGGAGTCACCACGCGCAGGCCCTGGTCGGCGGCCTTGGCACGGGAAGACGACGTCTCGGGGAGACCGACGCGCACGTCGACGCCGGAGTCGCGGAGGTTCAGCGCGTGCGCGTGCCCCTGCGAGCCGTAGCCGATCACCGCCACCTTGCGGCCCTGGATGATCGAGAGGTCGGCGTCGTCGTCATAGAAGATTTCCGCGGCCATGTCAGTTGCAGTTCCTTTCGTTGTACTTACCTGGTGTGACGAGATTCGGGTCGTACCACCGTGTTTCGATGTGAGACCGACGACCCGGTCGGTGTGCCGTGAGCCGGATCAGTCCGAGCCGCGGCTCGTGGAGGTGATGGAGCGCGGCCCGCGGCCGAGTGCCACGAGACCGGACTGCACGAGTTCGCGCACCCCGAAGGGCTCCAGCATGCGCGTCAGCGCCTCGAGCTTGTCCGAGGTGCCGACGGCCTGCACGGTGAGCGAGTCCGGCGTCACGTCCACGATCCGCGCACGGAACATCTCCACGATGGTGGCGACCTGCGACCGTGACGTGAGGTCGGACTTCAGCTTGATCAGTAGGAGCTCGCGCTGCACCGAGGCGTCGGTGTCGAGTTCGACGATCTTGAGCACGTTCACCAGCTTGTTGAGCTGCTTGGTGACCTGTTCCATCTCGCTGTCCTCGACCGTGACGACGATCGTCATCCGCGAGACGGTCGGGGATTCCGTCGGGCCGACGGCGAGCGAATGGATGTTGAAGCCGCGGCGGGAGAACAGCGACGAGACCCGGGCCAGGACGCCGGGTTTGTTCTCCACGAGGACGGAAAGGGTGTGGCGCGTCATCGAGATCTACTCCTGATTCGGTGGTCGGGGGACGTGCACATCGCCCTGTTCATTCCTCGTCAAAGAGAGGCCGGATGCCGCGCGCGGCCATGATCTCGTCGTTGCCGGTGCCGGCCGCGACCATCGGCCACACCTGCGCATCCTTTCCGACGATGAAGTCGACCACCACCGGCCGGTCGTTCGTGGCCATCGCCTCCTCGATCACCCGGTCGACGTCTTCCTTCGACTCGCACCGCAATCCCTTGCACCCCAGCGCCTCGGCCAGCATCACGAAGTCCGGGATGTGGTACTTGTGCGTCCCTAGATCCGTCGCGGAGTAGCGCTCGCCGTAGAACAGCGTCTGCCACTGGCGCACCATGCCCAGGTTGCCGTTGTTGATGACAGCGATCTTGACAGGCAGTCCCTCGATCGCACAGGTGGCGAGCTCCTGGTTCGTCATCTGGAAGCAGCCGTCGCCGTCGATCGCCCACACGCACGCGTCCGGGCGTCCGGCCTTCGCGCCCATCGCGGCCGGCACCGCGAACCCCATGGTGCCCAGGCCGCCGGAGTTGATCCATGTGCGCGGGTGCTCGTACTTGATGAACTGCGCCGCCCACATCTGGTGCTGCCCGACGCCGGCCAGGTACACCGTGTCCGGCCCGGCGATCGCGCCGATGCGCGAGATCACGTACTGAGGCGCCAATGTCCCGTCGGCGGGCCAGTCGTAACCGAGTGGGAACGTCTCGCGAAGATGATCGAGTTCGGCCCACCATGCGGTGAGGTCGGAGACGGCGCCGGCGGCCTGTTCGGCGGCGATCGCCGTGATCAGCTCGGAGATCACCTCGCGCACGTCACCCACGATCGGGACATCGGCGATCCTGTTCTTGGAGATCTCGGCCGGGTCGATATCGGCGTGGATCACCGCCGCGTTCGGCGCGAAGCTGGAGAGCTGGCCGGTGACGCGGTCGTCGAATCGAGCGCCGAGCGCGACGATCAGATCCGACCTCTGCAGCGCGCCCACGGCGGCGACCGTGCCGTGCATCCCGGGCATGCCCAAGTGCTGCTCGTGCGAATCCGGGAACCCGCCACGTCCCATCAACGTGGTGACGACCGGGATCCCCGTCATCTCCGCGAGCTGCATCAGTTCGGCATGTGCTTCGGACTTGATGACGCCACCGCCGACATAGAGCACCGGACGGCGCGCCGCGACGATCGCCGCTGCGGCGGTCGCGATCTGCCCGGCATGCGGGCGGGTTGTCGGGCGGTATCCCGGCAGCGGCAACTGCACCGGCCACCGCCACGTGGTTTCGGCCTGGAACACGTCCTTGGGGATGTCGACGAGCACCGGGCCGGGTCGACCCGTCGACGCCAGATGGAATGCCGCGGCGATGGTGGCGGCGATCTCATCCGGGTCGGTGACCAGGAAGTTGTGCTTGGTCACCGGCATGGTGATGCCGCAGGTGTCGGCCTCCTGAAAGCCGTCCGATCCGAGCAGCGCGCGCCCGACCTGCCCCGTGATGATGACCATGGGCACGGAATCCATGTGCGCATCCGCGATGGGTGTGACGAGGTTCGTGGCGCCCGGCCCGGATGTGGCGACGCAGACGCCGACCCGCCCGGTCGCCTGCGCATAACCCGTGGCCGCGTGCCCCGCGCCCTGCTCGTGCCGGACGAGGATGTGCCGCACCTTGGTGGAATCGAGCAGCGGGTCGTACAGCGGCAGAACGGCTCCGCCCGGGATGCCGAAGACGATCTCCACACCGAGTTCTTCGAGGGTGCGCACCACGGTCTGCGCACCGGTGAGCCGCTCTGCGTCGGCGCCCGGCGTCGCGGGCGCGGGGCCGTGCGGGATCACGTTGGCCCGGCTGGTGGGCGTGGGTGTCGCAGTGGGGTGCATTCCGCTTCTCGATCCGTCTCGTGGTGGTCCGGCCGGCCTGGCCTGGGTCAGCAATTCGTGAGTTCCGTTCGTGAGTGGCATTCCTGAGTGACACAGCCGGGCAATAAAAAAACCCCCGTCACCGAATCCGGTGTCACAGGGGTTGCGCGTCGCCGCCGGCCACTCGGCGATGACGCGCTACGTGATTACAAGGAGATCATTGCGCACAGATGGAACTGTAGGTCGGGCGCTGAGCGCTGTCAACGTGGCGGGACTGTGATCCCACCTGGTGAGACGTTTATGACGACGTTCGTAGGTGCTGCACATCCCCGGCCGTGAAGCTCTGGGGGCGGCCGTCCGCGTCGACGACGATCGCGCCGGTGGTGGCGATGTCGGTGGCGATGCCGGTGACGGTTCGGCCGTCGGGCAGGTGGACCGTGACGCGGCGGCCGACGGTCGCGGACCGTGCCAGGTACTCGGCGCGCAGCCCGGAGCGGTCGATATCTCCCTCGGCGGCCTCCCACCGGGCGAGGAGACCGTCGAGATTGCCGAGCACCGCGCCGAGCAGCGCCGCCCGATCACAGCTGTACGCAGCAGCCCCGGCGAGCTGCAGCGACGTCGCGTCGGGCCGGGGCAGATCGGCGGCGTCGAGAGTGACGTTGATCCCCGCGCCAATCACGAGTGCGTCGCTGCCCAGTTCGGCCAGGATTCCGGCGACCTTGCGTCCGCCGATCAGCACGTCGTTCGGCCATTTCAGGTCGGCTTTCAGGCCCGTCGCCGTCTCGATCGCCGTGCAGATCGCCATGCCGAGGATGGCACCGATCCACCCGAGTCGCTGCGGTGGGACGGCGCGCGGCCGCAGCAACACGGAGAAGAGCAGCGCGGTACCCGGCGGGGCCACCCAGCTGCGGCCAAGCCGGCCGCGCCCAGCGCGTTGCACATCGGCGACGAGCACTGTGTGGTCCGGCGCGCCGAGCGCGGCCTGCGCTACGAGATCAGCGTTGGTCGAGCCGGTTTCGTCGACGTGCGTGACGATCCAGGTCGCCCCCCCTGCTGCGGCCCAGTCCGTCATCTGCGAGCCCAGCCCGTCATTTCCCGGTCGCGTCCGCTCTACCGGTCCCGCCGGCAGAGCATGGCCGTCAGCACGCGGAATTCGTCGCGAACTCTGTCATCGATGGGCAGGCTGCCGAGAACCGCGAGGGCAGCGTCGGTTTCGCGGTCCGCTTCGGCTTGGGCCCAGGACCTGGCCCCCGTTGCCTCGACGGCCCGTGCGGCCGTTTCGACCGCCGCGCGGTCGAGAACTCCGTCATACGAGTAGATCTCGGCCAACCGATCGGCATGCGGCCCACCGGCGGCGAGCGCCGCGACGACGGGCAGCGACTTCTTCCGGGAGGCGAGGTCGGACGCCACCGGTTTCCCAGTGTGGTCGGCAGATCCCCAGATACCGATGATGTCGTCCACCAGTTGGAAGGCCATGCCGATATGCCCGCCGAACCGTGCGAGCGCCGCGGTCATCTCGTCCGGCGCTCCTGCGGCGAGCGCGCCGACCGACGCGGCGCATTCGAGCAGGGCCCCGGTCTTGTCCGCGACCATCTGCCGGCACGCTTCGAGGTCGACCGCATCCGCCCTCTCGAAGGCCACATCGGCGGCCTGACCTGCCAGCATGCGCATCGTCGCGGCGGCGATCGACCCGCCGACCGCCGCGGCCTGCGACGACGGAGTGCCCTCCAAAGCAACCGTGGTAGCGAGCGCCGCCATGGCATCCCCGGCCAGGATCGCCGCCGGCGCGCCGAAGACGGTCCAGGCCGCGGGTCGATGCCGTCGAGTGGCGTCCTCATCGATGATGTCGTCGTGCAGCAGCGAGTAGTGGTGCACCAGCTCGACGGCGACCGCCGCGGGGATCGCGACGCCGGACGCCCCGACCGATCGCGCGGACAGCAACGCCAGCGCGCCGCGCACCGCCTTTCCGCCGTTGCTCGCGGTCGGCGTGCCGTTCGCGTCGGCGTACCCGAGGTGGTACTCGGCGATGCGCCGATTGCGCTCGTCGAGACGGGCCACTGCCGCGCGCATGGCGGGGTTGATCGACTCGCGAGCGTGCGCCAAGATCCCGGCCGCCTGTGCTGCGTCCGTCACCCCTGCCGTCATCGCCGCCGTGCCTTCCCGGTCCCGAACCGATGCTTCATAACCCTGTCGCCCATCAGCTTGCCAGCACGGCCCGACAGCGTGGTGAGCAGCGGCAGGGACGCTCGCCTGGTTCGACATAGCGCACCTCTTACTGGGTTGTCCACAGGAGTTGTCCACATGTTTTTCGAACATATTGACGAACGCAGTGCGCTCGGGTAACGTCGACGATTGAGAACATACGTACGGATTAGTTGCTGGAACGCAGGGGGTGAGTCATGACGGTCGGTCGCACAGGCGGCACTACCGGCGATGTCGCGCACCCCGGGGCCAGCGAGCCGAGGGGCGGGCGGGAGGTCATCGGTACCGCCCATGACGGTGTCCCGGGCTGCGCTGGATCCGATGCGGTCGCACCCAATGAGGCGGCTTCCATCGGCGCTCTTTCCGATGGCGCTGCTTTCGATGACGAGCCGCCACCGCCGGCGTGGGTGTTGCGGGCCGCGATCGACGGTCTGCGGGAGACCATCGCGGCTGCCGCGGCGGCGCGGCCCGGCGGGGCGATGGCTGAGGTGCTCCAGAGAGCCTGCCCGGACGCCGTGCGTACCGCGGGGCTCGCGCCGGGTGACGGTGCGGTGCGTGTCGGCCCGGCTGAACTGGACGCGGCCGGGCTGTTGAACGGCATCGTCGCGGCCGGACGGCTCATCAGCTGGGCCGAGGCGATCCAGCAGCGGTACATCGCCGCGCTTGCGCGGCCGGGCGTCGTCATGGCCGTCGAAGATCTGCTCGATCTCACCGCATCTCCGCTCGGGCTGGCCGAACCGGCACCGGACGCTCCCATCGCGGCTCTGATGCGAGACCCGAAGTGGAATGCCGCACTGCGCGACGCGGCCGTCAAGGTGGCGTCCGCCGAGATCGGGTGCGCGCTGAATTTGTCGCCGATCAGCGCGCGGAATCGCACCGAACGCGCCGTGGCCATGGTCGACACGTTCCCGGCCACGCTCGCCGCGCAGCAATCAGGCGAGATCGACGGCTATCGGGCCTCGATCATCGCCGAGCGGATGACGGTGCTGGACGGTGAACACCGTCGCCTGGTCGAACAACGGATCCTTCCCACAGCCGCACGCCGCACGCCGAGCCGACTGCGCGCGCTCGTGGATCGCGAAGTCGTCCGCGTGGATCCGGACGCCGCTGCCCGGCGGGAGCAGCGCGCGCGAAGCGGTCGCGGGGTTCGCGTCGACCCGGATGTCGACGGCATGGCCCGGTTCTGCGCGAGCGTTCCCGCTCCCGGCGCCCAGATGGCCTACTCCGTGCTCGACCGCATCGCCACCGCCGTCAAGGTCGCGGGCCTCGCCGCTGGCCGAGGCCATGGCCAGCTTCGCGCCGACGCGTTCCTCGCGCTTTTCGAGGACCTCGCCGCCGCTGGCCGATACGTCATCGACGGAGCCACCCATGGTGCCGCCGCCGGCAGCAGCAACCGGGCAACGGACAGGATCAACGGCGTAACTGACGATCGCACCGACGATCGCACCGGCAGCGGCAGCGACGGCCAACAATCGGACCAGAGCGAGCGAAACGGCGCCGACAACCAGGCAGGTGCGGGCGATCAGGTGAGTGCATCAGGCACCGCAGATCCAACCAATGCAGCGGCCCGATTGCGTCCTTCGCCGGCGGCTGCCGACAAGCGCCGGCTTCCGATCTGCGTCAACGTGTACATCTCCGCCTCGACCCTGGCTGGACTGGACGACGATCCTGCCGAACTCGCCGGGCATGGGGTGATCAGTGCGGAGTTCGCCCGATCACTCGCGACATCCGCCGCCGCCATCCGCGCTATCGTCACCACTCCCGCCGAGGCACACCCACCCGGCGACGGCCACCCGGTCCGGACCCGTTACTGCGGCACGGTTTTCGATGCCGGCCGGCTGGTCTATCGGCCGCCCGAACGCATCGTCGGCCACATCGTGGCGCGGGACCGTGTCTGCTGCTTCCCTGGCTGCCGCACACGCGCCGAGCGCTGCGACATCGACCATCGCACGCCGTTCGACGCGGGCGGAGTCACCTGCGCGCACAATCTCGATGCGCTCTGTCGATTCCATCATCTGATCAAGACGTTCACGCCGTGGCGCGCAGTGCCCGGGGCAGACGGCACCCTCGTCTGGACCGCCCCGACGGGACACGTGTACCCGACAGAGCCTGGCCACCTGCTCGCCGACGACAACCCAACCGACCACGGCTCCGTCTGCCTCGGCGCAGTCGGCGGCGGCACAGGTGGTGGCACCGGTGGCTACTGCGCCCGCAGGAGCGATCCGCCGCCGTTCTGACGGCGCCGAATCGGTCGATCGCGGCCGGGATAGTCTTTGGCCATGTCATCTGCCATGCCGGACGAGGGCGCTGACTCCGCAGCAGCACTGGACGGCAGCGCCGCCGCGCCGCACACGACGGCGGGCAAGATCGCGGATCTGAACCGGCGCATCACCGAGCACCGCGCGGCGGGATCGGCGCGAGCAGTGGAGCGGCAGCACGCGCGTGGGAAGCTCACGGCCCGCGAGCGGCTCGACCTACTGCTGGATCCCGGCTCGTTCATCGAGTTCGACGCCTTCTCGCGGCATCGTTCCACGGCGTTCGGGATGGAGAAGAACCGGCCGTACGGCGACGGTGTGGTCACCGGGTTCGGCACCGTTGACGGACGCGAGGTTGCGGTCTTCTCGCAGGACGTCACAGTGTTCGGCGGCGCCCTCGGCCAGGTGTACGGCGAGAAGATCGTCAAGGTACTGGATTTCGCGGCGAAGTCGGGCCGGCCCATCGTGGGCATCAACGAGGGTGGCGGAGCGCGCATCCAGGAGGGCGTCGTCTCACTCGGGCTGTACGCGGAGATCTTCCGCCGCAACGTGCACCTGTCCGGCGTCGTCCCACAGATCTCGCTCATCATGGGCGCGGCCGCGGGCGGCCACGTCTACTCCCCCGCCCTCACCGACTTCGTCGTCATGGTCGACGGCACCTCGCAGATGTTCATCACCGGGCCGGACGTGGTGAAAACCGTGACCGGAGAGGACGTCTCGCTCGAGGACCTCGGCGGCGCGCGCACGCACAACACCCGCTCCGGCAACGCCCACTACCTGGCGGACGGCGAAGAGGACGCGATCGACTACGTCCGCGCCCTGCTCTCCTACCTCCCGCCGAACAACCTGACGGCACCCCCGGTGTTGCCCTGGGACTCGGACCTGGAGATCACCGACACGGACCTGGCGCTCGACGCGCTGATCCCCGACTCGCCGAACCAGCCGTACGACATGGTCACGGCGATCACCGCCGTACTGGACGACGGCGAGTTCCTCCAGGTGCACGAGCTTTTCGCACCGAACATCGTCGTCGGATTCGGCCGCATCGAGGGCCGAAGCGTCGGCATCGTCGCGAACCAACCGCGCCACCTGGCCGGAACCCTGGACATCGACGCCTCGGAGAAGGCAGCCCGATTCGTCCGCACTTGCGACGCCTTCAACATCCCCGTCGTCACCTTCGTCGACGTGCCGGGGTTCCTGCCGGGCACCGATCAGGAGTGGAACGGGATCATCCGCCGCGGTGCGAAGCTGATCTTCGCCTACGCCGAGGCGACCGTCCCGCTAGTGACCGTGATCACCCGCAAGGCGTACGGCGGCGCCTACGACGTGATGGGCTCGAAGCACCTCGGCGCGGACGTGAACCTGGCCTGGCCGACCGCGCAGATCGCCGTGGTCGGCGCGGCCGGCGCGGTGAACATCTTGTACCGCAAGGAACTTCGCGCGGCCGACGAAGCCGGCGAGGACGTCGACGCGATGCGCGCCCGCCTGCAGACCGACTACGAGGACACCTTGGCGAACCCCTATGTCGCGGCGGACCGTGGCTATGTCGACGAGGTGATCCGGCCGTCGCAGACCCGCCTCGCCGTGACCAGGGCCCTGCGCGCGCTCATCGACAAGCGCGAAACCCTGCCGCCCAAGAAGCACGGAAACATCCCACTGTGAGCGAGGGCGGAGCGGGCGGTGCCCGTCGCGACGAAGTCGCAGGGCGCCGGGGAGCGCAGCCCGAGCGAACAAATGTCACAGCGAGCGAGGGCGGAGCGGGCGGTGCCCGTCGCGACGATGAGGACGCCGCCGCCGTGGTCGCGGTGATCGCGCTCGTTGCGGCATCGCGTTCGGCATCGAGTATGACGTCGTCCGCGCCGCGCACTGTCTGGTCCGATGGCGCCCGGTTGGCACATTCCGGTGCCGGACCGCGTCCCGGGCCACATACCTGGTGGGCTTCGGGATTGCCGCGATGAGTGCCCCCGTGGTGGTGCTCGCGTCGGCGTCGCCCGGGCGGCTGGCCGTGCTGCGCAACGCCGGCGTCGAGCCCGTGGTCCTCGTCCCAAGCGTCGACGAGGACGCCGTGCGCGTGGCCCATGCCGACGCGTCTCATAGCGACATCATGATCGCGTTGGCATCGGCGAAGGCGGAGGCGGTGGTGCGCGATCAGCGGGACCACCCCGCGCTTCACGACGCGGTGGTGATCGGCGGAGATTCGATGCTGCTGATCGACGGCGAACTGCAGGGCAAGCCGCACACACGCGAGGAGACACTGCGGCGCTGGACAGGCCAGATCGGGCGCACCGGCGAGTTGATCACCGGCCATGCGGTGCTGCGGGTGCGCGGCGGGAAGACCGTCGGAAGTGCCACCGGGACGGCCAGCGCGACCGTCACCATGGGGCATCCGAGCGCGAAAGAGCTTGCGGCGTACATAGACTCGGGCGAGCCGCTGGAGGTCGCCGGCGCCTTCACCATCGACGGGCTCGGCGGCTGGTTCGTCGACCGCATCGACGGGGACCCGTCGTGCGTGGTGGGCCTCGCGCTGCCGTTGGTCCGGCGGCTCTTGGGCGAACTGGGCGTAACCGTGACGGACCTGTGGAATAGGCAACCGACCCAGTGATCAGGAGAGAGACACGATGCACACCGTACTGATCGCAAACAGGAGCGAGATCGCTGTCCGTGTGGCGCGGGCCGCGCGCGATGCCGGCCTGCGGTCGGTCGCGGTGTACGCGGAGCCGGATCGGGATGCTCCACACGTGCGGGCGGCCGACGAGGCGTATGCGCTCGGCGGCGTCGGGCCGCGGGATTCCTATCTCGACGCGGCGAAGATCTTGGATGTCGCGGCCCGGGCCGACGCTGACGCGGTGCATCCCGGCTACGGGTTCCTGTCCGAGAACGCGGATTTCGCGCAGGCCGTGATCGACGCGGGCCTGACCTGGATCGGTCCGAGCCCCCAGTCGATCCGCGACCTCGGCGACAAGGTCACCGCGCGGCACATCGCCATGCGGGCGGGTGCGCCGCTGGTCCCCGGGACTCCGGATCCCGTCTCCGGCGCCGACGAGGTGCTGGCATTCGCGGGACAGTACGGCTTGCCGGTGGCCATCAAGGCAGCGTTCGGCGGCGGTGGGCGGGGCATGAAGGTGGCCCGGACCATGGCGGAGATCCCGGAACTCTACGAATCGGCCGTGCGCGAGGCGGTGACGGCATTCGGCCGCGGGGAATGTTACGTGGAGCGGTATCTCGACAAGCCGCGGCACGTCGAGGCACAGGTTCTCGGCGACATGCACGGCACGGTGATCGTGGTCGGCACCCGCGACTGTTCGCTGCAGCGCCGGTACCAGAAGCTCGTCGAGGAGGCGCCGGCCCCGTTCCTCACTGACGAGCAGCGCACCACCATCCACGAGTCGGCCAAGGCCATCTGCCGCGAGGCGGGCTACTACAACGCGGGAACCGTTGAATTCCTGGTCGGTCAGGACGGGTTGATCTCGTTCCTGGAGGTGAACACCCGGCTGCAGGTGGAGCATCCGGTCTCCGAAGAGACCAGCGGCATCGACCTGGTGCGGGAGCAGTTCCGCGTCGCTGCCGGCGAAAAACTCCGCTGGACAACCGATCTCACCCCCCGGGGGCATTCCATCGAGTTCCGCATCAACGGTGAGGACCCGGGCCGCGGATTCCTCCCGGCGCCCGGAACCATCACCCGGTTCGTCGCCCCGGCCGGGCCCGGGGTACGGGTCGACTCCGGGGTGGAGTCCGGAACGGTGATCGGCGGCGCGTTCGACTCCATGCTCGCGAAGCTCATCGTCACCGGCGCCGACCGGACCGAGGCGCTCGAGCGGTCCCGGCGGGCGCTCGCGGAGTTCGTGATCGACGGCATGGCGACGGTGCTGCCATTCGACCGGGCGGTGGTCGACGATCCGGCGTTCACCGCGGCGGACGGCGGCTTCGCCGTGCACACCCGCTGGATCGAGACCGAGTTCGCGGGCGGCATCGAGCCGTTCCATGGCGACGCGGCGGGCGGGCACGATCCAGCCTCCGCCGCCGGACCGGCGCCGCGACAGACGGTGGTCGCCGAGGTGAACGGGCGCAGGGTGGAGGTGTCGCTGCCGGCCGACCTCCCCGGATTCGGCGGGCGCGCGGCGACCGTGCCCGGCCGTGGCCGCACCGCGCGGCGCACCGGCCGGACGGCGGCATCGGCCGGCAGCGGCGACACGGTCACGGCCCCCATGCAGGGCACCGTCGTCAAGGTCGCCGTCGCCGTCGGAGACGTCGTCTCGGCAGGTGATCTCGTTGTCGTCGTCGAGGCGATGAAGATGGAGAACCCCGTCACCGCGCACAAGGACGGGTCGGTGACAAGTGTCGCGGTCGAGGTGGGGGCGACGGTGAACTCGGGGGCGGCCCTCGTCGAGATCCGCTGACGCCTCTCCGACCGGCCCCGTTACAGTTTCGGGTGTGACGAATCCTGGGGAGATGCGCGTCGGCGACCGTGAGCGCACCTCGGCGCTGGAAGCTCTCGGCGAGCACCTGGCGGCCGGTCGGCTCACCCTCGACGAATACGGCGAGCGCAGCGCCCGGGTGACCGTCGCGAAGACCGCGGCGGATCTCACCGCCCTGTTCGACGACCTGCCGGAACCCCATCCGGTCGCGCCGATGCAGGCCTCGACCCTCGCGGCGCCGGCAAACACCGGCACAGTGAATCGACTATCCGGGCGGCGTTCACCGCAGCAGACAGGCGCCGTTCCGACGGCGGATTCCCGCAGCGCCGCACAGAAACTCGTCGGCGCCGCCGCGGCCGCGTCCGTCTTCGTGGCGCTGGCCCTGTTCTTCATCACCGGCTCGTGGCTGTGGTTCCTGCTGATCCCGGGGATCTCCGCGACAGCCGGCGCGATCTGGGGTCCGGACTGGAAGGAGCCTCGCGCTGTGGATCGTCATCACCGCGGTGAGTTAGGCCGCGGCAACGGCCGCTAGGTAGACGAGTCCCGATACGGCGACGGCCACCGCGTAGCGCACGAGCGCGGGACGCAGTGCGGCCCACTCGCATTCGGATCGCAGCGGAATGACGGCGGCAAGAGCCGCCGCCTGGTGGATGAGCGCGATCAGGGCCATCAGCACGGCAAGCGACGCTCCGAGCACCGGCCCCGGCGCGGCGAATCGATAGAGCACCAGGCCGACCAGGAGCAGCAGCGGCAGCACCGTGCCCGGCGCGAGCACCGTGCCGATGCCGGCCGCCAGCATCGATACCCCGGCCACCGACCACACGCCGACCCCGGCCGCCCCGGGCAGGGCGATGGCGAGCGCGCCCCCGACGGCGAGGCCGAGGACCACCCGCAGCATCCAGCCGTGCCATGTCCGCCATCCGCTACCGGCCATGACGACCGGTACCCGCTCAGCGCCGAGCGTCGTCATATCCGAAACACCAGGCGCCGCGACCGCCCCGCTCATCGCCGGCCCCGCATGACGCGAGTCGCCTCGGCGATCTGGCCCGGAAGGTCGCCCACGTCCCAGCTGATCACCGCGATCCCCCTGCCGCGCAGCCGGTCGAGTTCCAGCTGCCGCTCCACCGCCAGCACTCGCAGGTGATCGGTGTCGGCCGCCGTGGCACGCGCCAGCATCCCGGCGAATGGCAGGGTGTCGATCACGATGACGCGGTGCCCGCGCGCGGCGCACTCGATCGCGGCGTGGACCGCTGCCGGGGTGACCAACGGGGAGCACCACACGACGATCTGCCCCGGCGTCAACCCCCACCATGCGACCTGCAGCATGCGGGTCCGGCGGTCGTCCAACAGGGCGAGCTGATGCCGGATCCGTTGCAGCTGACGGTTTCCGGTGCCGGGCCGCAGCAGTCGCCGGGGAACGGTCGCCGTCATTACGCCGACGCGATCCCCCTGCCCGAGGTGGGCCGCGGCGACCGCGGCCGCGGCGGCCACGGCGTGGTCGAGACTGGTCGCGCGCAGCCGCCGCTCGGCGTCGACCCGCGCGGCGTGGCCGGCCGGGTCGCGGCGCGCGTCCACTGCCGCAACCGCCGCCACGATCGCCGCCCGCACCCGCCGGGCGGCGCGACGCCACATGCCGCGCACGCCCTCGACACGCCGTGGGGCGAAGTAGGCCGACTGGTCGAGGCAGATCATGAGTTCGGCGTCGGCATCGGACAGCGTCCGGGTGGTGTAGAGGCGCTCGTGGCGCGCATACGCCCGCCAATGGATGGACCTCAGCCGGTCGCCGGGTGCGTATTCGCGCAGGTCGATCAGGTCGCTGCCCTGCCCGGGACGCCGGCTGACGTGCGCCCCCGCCCAGCCACCGATGATCGGGGGCAGCGTGAACGGCGGAATCGCAACCACCGCAGGGAGTATCAGCTCCGTGCGGGTAGGCGCGCGTCGCACCGGCCCGGCGAGGTACAGGCCGTCCGGCCCGGCGCCGAGCGAATCGGGCCGCGCGACGGTGGTTGTGCCCCAGCCGGTGGTGCGGAACCGTGACCGGATCGTCCGCGTCGCGGGGCCGCCGGCGAGCGTGACCATCCGGCCGATCGGGCCGCGGCCCTCGCCCGGCTGCGCGACGGACGCGAACTCGACGCCGTCACCGCCGATGACGGTCGTGACGACGTCCGCGGCATTGTTGCCGAAGGACTCCGCATCGACGACGGAGACGGCCCGCGGCGCCGGCCGCCCGACCAGATGCCGGCCGGCGAGCAGCGCCGCCGCCCACCCGAGCAACAGCGGCGCGGCCAGTAGCACCAGGTCGGGCCTGCCGAATGCGACCCCCAACCCGACCGCGAGGGCGGTCACCCCGGGCACGCGGTACCACGCCGCCGTGCGGTGCCAGCCGCCGCGGGATGCGCGCTGCCCGGCTGCCGGCGAGGTCACGACGGACCGTGGTGCGCCGCGACGATGCGGTCGGCCGGCGGAGCGGGCACACTCCCGAGCAGTTCGGCGACCACGCCCTCGCCGGTGACGGCGTCCGCATACGCCTGCAGCTTGAGCACCAGACGGTGGCTCCAGGCCGGGCCGGCCACCTGCTTCACGTCCTCGGGCAGCACGAAGCCGCGACCGGAGACCACCGCCCACGCCCGTGCGAGCAGCAGCAGTGCCTGGGTTCCGCGCGGCGAGATGCCGACCTCGACCGCGCTGTGCGTGCGGCTGGCGCGGGCCAGATCCACGCAGTAGCCCAGCACGTCTTCGTCGATGCGCACCTGCTCGACGGATTCACACAGCTGCGTCAGCCCGGCGGGGCCTGTCACCGGCGGAACCGCGGGATCGCCTGCGGCGCGCGCGATCCGGCGGCGCAGCATCTCCTGTTCGGCGTCGCCGGACGGGTAGCCGAGGCGAAGACGCACGAGGAAGCGATCCAGCTGCGCCTCGGGCAACGGGTAGGTGCCCTCGTACTCGATCTGGTTCGCGGTCGCGATCACGCAGAAGGGGTCGGGCAGCCGATGGGTGCGCCCCTCGACGCTCACCTGCCCCTCCTGCATGGCCTCCAGCAGCGCCGACTGAGTCTTCGGCGGGGTGCGATTCAGTTCGTCGGCCAGCAGCAGCCCGCAGAAGATCGGGCCGGGCTGGAACCGGAACTCGCCCGCGGCGGGGTGGTACAGGTAGGACCCGGTGATATCCGCGGGGAGCAGGTCCGGGGTGAACTGCAGTCGCCGGAATTCGAGGCCGAGCGCGCCGGCCAGGGACCGCGCGAGCAGCGTCTTGCCCAGACCCGGATTGTCCTCGATGAGTACGTGACCGCGGGCCAGGATCGCGGCCATGGAAAACCGCAGAGCAGTATCGAGACCGACCACGGCCCGCCCCACCGCGGTCATGATCTCGCCGACGCGGCCGGCGACCTCACCGGGCGAGAGGATGCTCGTCGACGGCATTGATGTCGCGGGGTTTGTCGTCATGGCCGGGGTCCTTCCGTGGTGTGCTGCGCGGCGAGCGGGACGCGCGAGACCGCGGCGCCGGCCAATCCTTTCAGAGCCGGATTCGCCATAGCGGGCGCGCTGCCGGGGAGCGGCGCGACGGCCAGCCGAGCGATCACCTGGCAGAGCACTGATACGGAGGCAGTGGTGCGGCGTGGATTCCGGTCGATGCCGGACAGAAGGGCGAATTCCCGTTCACCGACAAGCTCGCGAGCCCGCGCTGAGTCCGGCTCGATGCCGCGGCGGCGCAGCAGGTCCTGCGCGAGCGACCACAGCCGCGGACGCAGATACAGCTCGAACGCCTCCGCCGATTCGCGCGCGCCGGCCAGCCCGGGCACCTCCCAGGGCGTGGCGGATCGATACGTGGACCCCGGAACATCGTCATACCAGTCGATCCGGCGCACCGCGAACGAGACGATCACCGTCCAGAGAGCGAGCCCCGCCCCGACGGCGATCACCACCGCGCGCCACGGGGGGACGCCGCCCGTGAACATGCCGACGCCTCCGACAACCGTGACGATGATCGGCCACGCCACATGCCGCCACGGAGGCGTCTCGTCGACATCCCTTTCTACGAAGGGTGTCTGGTCGGCGGGGTCGATTCGTGCGCCCGCCGGCGCGGGTCCGCGTCCACCGAGCGAGCGGGCCAGGCCGCGGCCGCGCCGCTGTGCCGGTCGCTGTGCCGCCGGGCGGGGCGTCATCGGTGGGCCCCCGGTCGCGGGCGTTCGGTGCGATCCCACGTCGCGAGCAGTGTGCGCGCGGCGACGCGGGCGGCGGTGGCGGCACCGGGCGCGAGCGCAGCCGTGTCGAAGCGCGCGCGGTGGTAGAGGCCGAGCAGGACGTCGGCGGCGCTCCCACCGAACGCTGGATCATCGAACGCCGGATCGCCGAATTCCTCGGTCAACGCCCGCAGGAACTCCGTCGGCGTGCTGGCGGACCGGCGGCGGTGCCCGAGGATCACGGCGACCTTCTCGACGGCCACCCACGTGGCGATGATGTCGTCCGCCGAGCGTTCCGGGTCGAAGGTGCGCTCGTCCCCGATGTCGACCGGCGGAGTGTCGGCGATCGACCCGAGTACGGCGTCCACGGCAGCGGCCGGTGCGACCCCGCCGAGGTGCGGCGCAATCCGGGCCGGGCGGCGGAGGGCGCGAACAAGCCAGGCCACCAGGGCGATCACGATGAGCCCGGCCAGGACCGCGGCGATCCACCACAACCAATCACCGCTGGGCGGCTCCTGCTGCTGCGGAGGGAACGTCGTCATGGTCACGGTGGGCAGGGTCGGCGCCTCGATCGGTTGCGGCACACGGGGTTCCGCCGTCGGTGGATGCGCCACCAGGGGTCCGGCGCGGCTCGCGATGATCGCCACCAATGCCACCGCGACGGCGCTGATCGCGAGGACCAGTGCCGCCGCGGCGGCCGGCACCGGGCGGCGGGGCGCTGTCATGCAGGCGATGCCGCCGATTCGGTGAGCCGGCCACGGATGTCCGGCGCGTGCAGGCGGACCTCGTCGGCGGAGGCATCATCCGGCTCGATCTGCGAGCGCCGTTCCGCGTCCACCCGCGCGAGGTAGCTGGCGACCTCGGTCGCGGTCTGGTCCGACGACCAGCCCAGCACCGGCGCCATGAGTTCGGCGACGCGGCCGACGGCTTCGGTGCCGCGATTCGAGTATTCGATGGAGATCCGGGTGCGCCGGGCGAGCACGTCCTCGACGTGCAGCGCGCCCTCGTGGGTCACCGCGTACAACGCCTCGACCTCCAGGTAGTCCGGAGCGCCGGGCAACGGCGATAGCAACGACCGATCGGTCTCGGCCAGTGCCAGCACCTCGTGGATGGCGCTGCCGTAGCGGCCGAGCAGGTGTTTGATGCGGTAGGGGTGCACGCCGCTAGCGGCCGCGAGCTGATCGGTCTGGTTGACGAGCGCGTGGTACCCGTCCGCGCCGAGCAGCGGAACCTGCCGGGTACACGACGGATTGATCCGGCCCGGCAGCTCCTCCGCCGCCATATCCACCGCGTCGGCGGCCATCACCCGGTAGGTCGTGTACTTGCCGCCGGCGATCGCGACAAGGCCCGGCGCGACCCGCGCCACCGCATGCTCGCGGGACAGCTTCGACGTCGACTCGCTCTCCCCCGCGAGCAGCGGCCGCAGTCCGGCGTACACGCCCTCGATATCCTCCAGCGTGATCGGCGTCACCAACACCGAGTTGACCTGGGTCAGCAGGTACTCGATGTCGGCCGACGTCGCGGCGGGATGTGCGAGATCCAGGTTCCAGTCGGTGTCCGTAGTGCCGATGATCCAATGCGATTTCCACGGGATCACGAACAGCACGCTCGTCTCGGTGCGCAGGATCAGCCCGGTCTCGCTGGGAATCCGATCGCGCGGCACCACCAGGTGCACGCCCTTCGACGCCCGCACCCGGAACCGGCCGCGGCTGCCGGCGAGGTGCTGCAACTCGTCCGTCCACACACCGGTCGCGTTCACCACCACGCCCGCCGACACGGCCGACTCGACCCCGGTCTCCACGTCCCGGACGCGCACCCCGGCGACCCGGTCGGCCTCCCGCAGAAAGCCGACCACCTGCGTCGACGGCTGGATCACCGCGCCGTAGCCGGCCGCCGTGCGCGCGACCGTGAGCGTGTGCCGCGCGTCATCGACCTGCCCGTCGAAGTAGTGAACCCCGCCGATCAGCGCCTCCTTCTTCAGAGCCGGGCACAGCCGCAGCGCCCCGGCCCTAGTCAACTGCCGGTGCCGCGGAACCGAGCGCGCGCCGCCGAGCCGGTCGTAGAGCTGCAGCCCCACCTCGACATAGGGCCGCTCAACGAGCCGCGTCTTGAGCGGGTAGAGGAACGAGACCGGCCTGGCCAGGTGCGGGCACAGCGTGGTGAGCATCAGCTCGCGTTCAGCGAGCGCCTCGCGGACCAGGCCGAACTCGAGCATCTCCAGATACCGCAGCCCGCCGTGGAACAGCTTCGACGACCGTGACGACGTCCCGGAGGCGATATCCCGCGATTCGAACAGCGCGACGGATAAGCCGCGCGTGACGGCATCCAGCGCCACCCCGGTGCCCACCACGCCGCCGCCGATCACGACCACGTCGAACGATCCGCCGGCCACCCGCGCTGCGTTGGCCGCGCGCTCGGCAGGCCCCAATTTCCCGGCCAGTGCCCTATCTGCCCACACCACTGCCCACCTCCGTCTCCGCTTAGGCTACCGTCCGGTACGGGCGCGGCGCGGGGCCGACCTATCTGCGCGGGCCGCCCTGGAGGATGTCCGGGACAAGGTCAGCGAGGAGGTCAGGGCGGCGATGACGGCACGGTACGTGGCGGCAATCGATCAGGGCACCACGTCGACCCGATGCATGCTCTTCGACGAGCGTGGGCGGGTGGCGGCCCGGGTGGGCCGGGACCATCGGCAGATCTTCCCGCGCGCGGGCTGGGTGGAGCATGACCCGGACGAGATCTGGCTCCGCACACAGGAAGTGATGGTCGGGGCACTCGATGCAGCCGGAGCGACGGCGGCGGACATCGCGGCGGTCGGCGTGACCAACCAGCGCGAGACCACCGTTGTGTGGGACCGAGCCACCGGGCAGGCCGTCCACCCGGCCATCGTGTGGCAGGACACCCGGACGGCGGAGATCTGCCGGGATCTGGGCCGGCTGGGCGGCGGCGCCGACCGCTACCGCGAGCGCGTGGGACTGCCGCTCGCCACGTACTTCGCGGCGCCGAAGATCCGCTGGATCCTCGACAATGTCGCCGGTGCGCGCGCCCGGGCCGAGGCGGGCGAGCTCCTGGCCGGCACCATCGACTCGTACCTGGTGTGGCGGCTGACCGGGGGTCCGCGCGGCGGCATCCACGTCACGGACGTCACCAACGCGTCCCGCACCATGCTGATGGATCTGCGCACGCTCCAATGGGATGTCGAGATCGCGGCCGAGATCGGCGTGCCGCTGGCGATGTTGCCGTCCATCCGGTCCAGTTCCGCGGTGATCGCGGCGATGACGACGCCCGCGGCCTTCGCCGGAATACCCCTCGCCGGAATCCTGGGCGACCAGCAGGCCGCCACCTTCGGCCAGGCGTGTCTGGAGCCGGGCGAGGCCAAGAACACCTACGGCACCGGCAATTTCCTGCTGCTGAACACCGGAACGGAGCCCGTCTTCAGCCGGCACGGGCTGTTGACCACGGTCTGCTACCGGCTGGGCGACTTCGCGCCCATCTACGCGCTGGAAGGCTCCATCGCCGTCACCGGCTCGCTGGTGCAGTGGCTGCGGGACAACCTCGGCATCATCGATAGCGCGGACGACATCGAACCGCTCGCTCTGACCGTTCCGGACAACGGCGGCGTCTACGTCGTGCCCGCGTTCTCGGGCCTGTTCGCGCCGTACTGGCGTCCCGATGCCCGGGGCGCCATCGTGGGCCTGACCCGGTTCGCGACCAAGGCGCACCTGGCGCGGGCCGCGCTGGAGGCGACCGCCTTCCAGACCCGGGAGGTGGTCGACGCCATGAACGCGGACTCCGGCGTGCCGCTGACCACCCTCAAGGTCGACGGCGGCATGGTCGTCAACGACACGCTGATGCAATTTCAGGCCGACATCCTCGGCGTGCCCGTCGTCCGCCCCCAGATCACCGAGACCACCGCGCTCGGCGCTGCCTATGCGGCCGGGCTGGCGGTCGGGTTCTGGTCCTCCACCGACGAGATCCGCCAGCACTGGGCCGAGGGCGGCCGATGGGAGCCGCGGCTGTCCGCCGCCGAGCGCGAGCGCCTGCTCGCCACCTGGCGCAAGGCCGTCACCCGCACCTTCGACTGGGCCGACGGTAGCTGAGCGCCGGCCGTTTCGACCAGTGCCGGCGGTCCGCCGCGGTTCGGTCTCAGCCCAAATCGTCCTCGGCCATCAACTGCCGCGCGAGTTCCGTGATCGAGCCGGAGAGCGACGGATAGACGCTGAACGTGTACGCGAGATTCTTGACGGTGAGCCGGTTCTGCACGGCGACCGCGATCGCCAGGATCAGCTCCGAGGCCTCCGGCCCGACCACCACGCCGCCGATCACGATCCCGGTCGCCGGCCGCACGATCAGCTTGACGAACCCATGGTGTAGCTCACGCATCTTCGACCGCGCGTTCGTCGCCAGCGGCAGCATCAGCACCCGGGCCGGCACCGTGCCCGCGTCGACCTCGGCCTGAGAAACCCCGACCGTCGCGATCTCCGGATGCGTGAAGACATTGGCGGACACCAACTTCCGCTTCAGCGGCGGCGCACCTTCGCCGAGCGCGTGCCATATCGCGATCCGGCCCTGCATCGCCGCCACGGACGCCAGCATCAACACGCCCGCGCAGTCCCCCGCCGCGTAGATCCCGGCGACCGACGTCCGCGACACGCGATCGACCTGGATGAAGCCGCCCGGCCCGGTGGCACACCCCACCCGCTCCAGACCGATACCGTCGGCATTGGGCACCGACCCGACCGTCATCAGCGCATGCGAGCCGCGGATCTCCTCGCCGCCGGCCAGCCGCACGACGACACCGTCGCCGTCGCGCCGCACCGCCTCCGCCCGTGAGCGTTTCGCCAGGCGCACACCACGTTCCAGGAACACGGCCTCCAGCACCGCTGCCGCGTCGGCGTCCTCGCCCGGGAGCACCCGATCGCGACTGGACACCAACGTCACCGGCACGCCGATCTCCGTGTACGCCGACGCGAACTCCGCCCCCGTCACCCCGGAACCGACGACGATCAGGTGCTCCGGCAGTTCGGTGAGTGCGTAGACCTGACGCCAGGTCAGGATCCGCTCGCCGTCCGGCACGGCGTCCGGCAGCACCCGGGGAGAGGCGCCGGTGGCGATGAGCACGACGTCGGCGTCGAGTTCGGTGCGCACCCCGTCCGCGGTCGATATCCGGACCCGGTGGCGCGCGAGACCCGGCTGCGCGTCGGCCAACTCGGCCGTCCCGCGGATCACGTCGACGCCCTCGGTGACGAGACGGGATTCGATGTCCTCGGACTGGGCGGCGGCCAACGCCGCGACCCGGGCGTTGACCGCCGCCAGATCCACCGTCACCGAGTCGGGCGGTACCGCGATGCCAAGATCCCCCGCCTCCCGCACCGCGGTCCGTGCCCCCGCGGACGCGATGAACGTCTTGGACGGCACGCAATCCGCGAGCACGCACGCACCGCCCGGCGCGTCCCGTTCGACGAGTGTCACGTCGCCGCCGTACTGCGCGGCGACCAGGGCGGCCTCGTACCCCGCCGGGCCGCCCCCCATGATCACGATCTTGGTCACCGCGGCGCTGCCTTTCGATGTGAACGTCCGATCCGAACCCCGGCTGCCCATCCCGGGACGGTCCCGGTGGGCGCGTCCGCGGACACGGCGGCGTCGACTCCCGAGGCCGGATGCCCCGAAGCCACTACGCTAAATGCTCATGCCGTTCTACGCCGCATACGGGTCCAATATGGATCCGACGCAGATGCTGCAGCGCTGCCCGTCATCGCCGTCGGCGGGGACCGGCTGGCTGCACGGCTGGCGCTTGACGTTCGGCGGCGAGGACCTCGGCTGGGAGGGCGCGCTCGCGACCGTCGTCCCCGAGGCGGAGTCGTCCGTTTTCGTGGTGCTCTATGACGTCAGTGCCCCCGACGAGCACAACCTCGACTCGTGGGAGGGCGCCGATATCGGCCTGTACGCCAAGGTGCGGTTGCGAATCGAGACCGAGGATTCGAGCGTGCTCGCCTGGCTGTATGCGCTGCGGGCCTACGAGGGCGGTCTGCCGTCGGCCCGGTACCTCGGCGTCATGGCCGATGCCGCCGAAGCCGCGGGCGCGCCCGCCGCCTACGTCCGCGACCTGCGCCTTCGTCCCTGCCAGTCACTGGGCGGTTGACCGCCGTGTGCCCCGCGCGAATGCCGCGAGGCCGCGGCTGTGGTTCGCTTGCGATGTGACGCACACCATAGCCGCGAGCACGATCGGGGGCCGCCGTGGGAGATGACATCGCGACCGCCACGTTCACCCGGGAACAGCGCACCCGCTACCGGGACAAGATGCGGCGCTGTCTCGACGTCTTCGAGACCATGCTGGTCGACCACACCTTCGACTTCGACCGGCCGCTGACCGGGCTCGAGATCGAACTGAACCTGGTGGGCGAGGACTGGCGGCCCGCGATGGCCAACAGCTCTGTGCTCGCCGCGATCGCGGATCCCGCGTACCAGACCGAGTTGGGCCGCTACAACATCGAGCTCAACGTGCCGCCGCGGCCGCTGCCCGGCGACTCCGCTCTGGAACTCGAGGAGTTGCTGCGGGTTTCGCTCGACCACGCGGACGCCCGGGCGCGGGAGGCGGGCGCGCGCATCATCATGATCGGGATCCTGCCGACGTTGATGCCCGAGGACCTCGCCGGCGACTGGATGAGCGCCAATCCGCGTTACGAGGCGCTCGACGAGGCCGTGTTCGCCGCCCGGCGTGAGGATCTGGAGCTGGAGATCGCGGGTGTGGAACGGCTGCGGATGTTTTCGCCGACGATCGCGCCGGAGTCCGCGTGCACCTCCGTGCAACTGCACCTGCAGGTGTCCCCGGCGGACTTCGCCGCGAACTGGAACGCTGCGCAGATCCTGGCCGGCCCGCAGCTTGCGCTCGGCGCGAACTCGCCGTTCCTGTTCGGGAAGCGGCTGTGGGCCGAGACGCGCACCGAGTTGTTCCTGCAGGCGACGGACACCCGGTCCCCGGAGCTGAAGAACCAGGGGGTGCGGCCGCCGGTGTTCTTCGGCGAACGCTGGATCACCTCGATCTTCGATCTGTTCGAGGAGAACGTCCGGTACTTCCCCGCGCTGCTGCCCGAGGTGTCCGACGAGGACCCGGAGGCGGAGCTGGCGGCGGGCCGGGCGCCGAAGCTGCAGGAGCTCCGGTTGCACAACGGCACCGTCTACCGCTGGAACCGGCCGGTGTACGACGTGGTCGACGGCATTCCGCACCTTCGCGTCGAGAACCGGGTGCTGCCGGCCGGGCCCACCGTGGTCGACGTGATGGCGAACGCGGCCTTCTACTACGGGGCGCTGCGCATGCTCGCCTCCGATGAGCGCCCGCTGTGGACGAAGATGAGTTTCGATGCGGCGCAATCGAACTTCGCCGAGGGCGCCCGGCTCGGGGTCGACGCCGTGTTCTACTGGCCGGGCATCGGAACGGTGCCGTGGGACGAGCTGGTGCTGCGGCGCCTGCTGCCGCTGGCCGAGGAGGGCCTGTCCCGGTGGGGTGTCTCGCGCGCCGTGCGGGACCGGTATCTGACGATCATCGAGGAGCGCGCCAAGCGGCGGGTGAACGGCGCGTCGTGGCAGGCCGATACGGTGTCGGCGCTGCAGGCGCGCGGGCTCGATCGGCCGCAGGCGTTGGCCGAGATGCTGCGGCGGTACGCGGAGGGCATGCACGCGAACGCGCCCGTGCACACCTGGGAGCTGCCCTGAGCCGGTGCGGGGCGCCGGTGGCGCCGGTGGTGCCGATACGCTCGGAGCCATGACCGAGAGCTCTGCTCCGCCCGACGCGGATCGGCGGGCGTGGGAGGCCGCCGCCGCGTCCGTGCTGCGGAAGTCCGGGCGTCTTGCCGCGGACGCGCCCGACTCCGACGTGTGGCAGCGGCTGTCCCGGAGCACCGTCGAGGGCGTGCCGATCCCCGCGCTCGGAACGGCCGCGCTGGCCGCCGGTCTCGCGACCTCCGCGGCGCTCGGCGCGGATCCGGGCGCAGCCCCGTTCCTGCGCGGGTCGACCGCGTCCGCCCGGTGGGATGTCCGCAGCCGCATCGCGGACCCGGACCCCGCGCGGGCGCACGCCACGGCGGTGGCGGAATTGGCGGGTGGCGCCGACTCGCTGTGGGTGGTGGTCGGTGAGGGTGGGACTTCGCCTGCCGATCTGGCCGCGGTTCTCGCCGACGTGCCCCTCGACCGCGCCCCGATCGTGCTCGACGCGGCCGCGTCCCCTGCCGGCGGCGGTGACGGTGCTGCCGCCGATGACGCCGTTCTCGCCGGGGCTCGCGTACTGGCGACCATGGCCCGTGAACGCGGCGTGGCGCTGCACCCTTCCGGGAGCATCGGCGCGGATCCGATCGGCCGGGCGGCGCGCCGGGCACTGGCCGGGGCGCCGCTACAGCCGGCCGACGACGCGCGTTCCGTAGAGCGCCTGGTTGCCGAGACAGTTGCCGAATCTGTCTCTGTCGCAACGGATCTCGGTATCGGTGCGCTCGTGGTCGACGGGACGGCCGCGCACGACGCGGGCGCTGGTGACGCCGCCGAGATCGGATACGTGCTGGCGGCCGGAGCCGCCTACCTGCGCCTGGTGACCGAGGCGGGCGTGGACGTCGACGACGCGTGCCGCCTGCTCTCGTTCCGATTCTCGGCGACCGACGAGCAGTTCGCCACCATCGCAAAACTCCGCGCGGCGCGGCTGGCCTGGCACCGGGTCGCCGAGCTGTCCGGTGCGTCGCCAGCGGCACGCGCGGCGCGTCAGCATGCCGTCACCTCGTCGGCGATGATGACGCGCTACGACAGCTACGTGAACATGCTCCGCGGCACCATCGCCGCCTTCGCCGCAGCCGTGGGGGGTGCCGAGGCGATCACCGTGGAGCCGTTCGACGCCATGCTCGGGATCCCAGAGGAATTCGGGAACCGCATGGCGCGCAACATCTCTGCGCTGCTCACCGGGGAGTCGCACCTGGACGCGGTCGCCGATCCGGCTGGCGGCGCGTACGCCGTGGAGATGCTCACCGCCTCGCTCGCCGAAGCCGCCTGGGCCGAGTTCGACGCGATCGAGTCGGCCGGGGGCACCCTCGCGGCGCTGGCCGACGGCTCCCTCGCCGAACGCCTCGCCGGTGTCCGACTGGAGCGGGAGCGCCGGATCGCGACGCGCCGGCAACCGATCACCGGGGTGAGTGAGTTCCCGAATGCGGACGAGCACACCGGGGACCTGCCGACGCGCCGCCCCGCGTCCACCGAGCCGGTCCGGCGCTGGGCCGAACCGTTCGAGGCGATGCGGGACGACCCGCCCCCGCAGCCGATCCGGCTGGTGCGGATCGGCACCGAAGCCGCCGCGTCACCGCGGATGCTGTTCATCCGGAACCTGCTCGCGGCGGGCGGTATCGCGGTCGACATCTCAGACGCCGCAGTAACTTCGAGCGATCGACGCGACGTCGTCATGATCGTCGGCTCGGACGCGGACTACGCCGACGGGCTCGCCGGGACCGCGGCGGCCGTGCGAGCTGCCGGCGCACGGACGGTGTTGCTGTCGGGTCGGCCGAAGGCGCTCCTCGCCGAGCTCCCCGACGGGCTGATCGACGGCACGGTCGCGGCCGGCGACGACGTGCTCACGTTCCTGCGCACGGTGCGCACGGCCCTGGGAGGCGCCCGATGAGCGTGCCGAAAACCTTTGCGGGGCTACCGCTCTGGGCTGCGGCCGACGGAACCCGTATCCCTACGAACATCGTCATACCCGATGCGGCGCACCGGATCTCACCGGAGGGCATTGCGATACGGCAGGCGTATCGCGCAGCGGACCTGGCCGACATCGACCACCAGGACACGTATCCGGGGCTCGCGCCGTATCTGCGCGGGCCGTACCCCACCATGTACACGACCCGCCCGTGGACCATCCGGCAGTACGCCGGCTTCTCCACCGCGGAGGAGTCCAACGCGTTCTACCGGCGGAACCTGGCGGCCGGGCAGAAGGGCCTGTCCGTCGCCTTCGACCTGCCCACCCACCGCGGCTACGATTCCGACAATCCGCGGGTGGCAGGCGATGTCGGCATGGCCGGGGTGGCGATCGACTCGATCGTGGACATGCGCCAGCTGTTCGACTCGATCCCGCTGGGCGACGTGTCCGTGTCCATGACGATGAACGGCGCGGTGCTGCCGATCCTCGCGCTGTACATCGTGGCCGCCGAGGAACAGGGCGTGGCGCCGGAGCGGCTGGCCGGGACCATCCAGAACGACATCCTCAAGGAGTTCATGGTCCGCAATACCTACATCTATCCGCCGGCGCCGAGCATGCGGATCATCTCCGACATCTTCGCCTATACGACCGCGAGAATGCCGAAGTTCAACTCAATCTCGATCTCCGGGTACCACATCCAGGAGGCCGGCGCGACGGCCGATCTGGAGCTCGCGTACACGCTGGCGGACGGGATCGAGTACGTGCGCGCCGGGGTCGCGGCCGGGCTGGACGTCGACGAGTTCGCGCCGCGGCTGTCGTTCTTCTTCGGCATCGGGATGAACTTCTTCACCGAGGTCGCGAAGCTCCGTGCTGCGCGGCTGCTCTGGCACGAACTGATGGCGGAGTTCGGGCCGCGGAACCCGAAGTCCTCCATGCTGCGGACGCACTGCCAGACGTCCGGCTGGTCGCTCACCGCGCAGGATGCGTTCAACAACGTGGCCCGCACCTGCATCGAGGCGATGGCGGCGACCCAGGGGCACACCCAGTCGCTGCACACGAACGCGCTGGACGAGGCGATCGCGCTGCCGACCGATTTCTCCGCGCGCATCGCCCGGAACACACAGCTGGTGCTGCAACAGGAGTCGGGAACCTGCGCGATCATCGACCCGTGGGGCGGGTCGTACTACGTCGAGTCGCTCACCGCCGAACTCGCAGCCCGCGCGCGCACCCACATCGCGGAGATCGCAGCGGCCGGGGGCATGGCGAAGGCGATCGAAGCCGGCATCCCCAAGCTGCGGATCGAAGAGGCCGCCGCGCGGGTGCAGGCCCGCATCGACTCGGGCGCGCAAACCGTGGTCGGAGTCAACGCGTTCCGAGTGGAGCGCGAAGAACCGTTCGACGTGCTCACGGTCGACAACCATGCGGTGCGCGCGGCGCAGATCGCGAAGCTCGAGAAGCTACGCGCCAACAGGGACCCCGCCGCTGTGGGGCGCGCGCTGGATGCACTGACGGCCGCGGCGGCCCGCGGCAATGGTTCTAGCCCGGCCGACCTGTCCGGCAACCTGCTCGCGCTCGCAGCCGACGCCGCCCGCGCGAAGGCGACGGTCGGCGAGATCTCCCTCGCCCTGGAAAAGGTCTTCGGGCGGCACACCGCCGTGATCCGTACCATCTCCGGTGTGTACCGCTCTGAGGCCGGCCAGGCCGACGCCATCGCGAAAGTCCTTGCCGCCACGGCCGATTTCGAGGCCGCGCACGGGCGGCGGCCGCGGATGCTGGTGGCCAAGATCGGCCAGGACGGTCACGACCGCGGCCAGAAGGTGATCGTCACCGCCTTCGCCGACCTCGGCTTCGACGTGGACGTGGGCCCACTCTTCGCCACCCCGGAGGAGGTCGCGCGGCAGGCGGTGGACGCGGACGTGCACATCGTCGGGGTGTCCACGCTGGCGGCCGGGCACCTGACGCTGGTGCCCGCGCTGCGCGACGCGCTGGCCGCGGAGGGCCGGCCAGAGATCATGATCGTGGCCGGCGGGGTGATCCCGCCGGGCGATGTCGCGGCGGTGAAGGCGGCCGGGGCCAGCGCGGTCTTCGGCCCCGGAACGGTGATCGCCGACGCGGCGCTCGAGTTGCTCGCCGACCTAAACGCCCGGCTGGCGTCCGCGCCGTGACCTCGGCGGCGCCCGGCCGGGAGAACACCGTCATGGACGTCATGGGCGTCCGCGCGCTCGCTGACGCCGTGCGCTCCGGCGATCGGCCGGCACTCGCCCGCGCGATCACCCTCGTCGAATCGATCCGAGCCGACCACCGCGCCGCGGCCCGGGAACTGCTGTCCGTGCTCGCCGGATCCGCAGCCGAACCCGATACCGGCTGGCGCGTCGGCATTTCCGGCGTTCCCGGCGCCGGCAAGTCGACCTTCATCGAGACCCTCGGCACCATGTTGACCGGCCGCGGGCACCGCGTCGGCGTGCTAGCCATCGACCCGTCCTCGGTGCGCACCGGGGGGTCGGTGCTCGGCGACAAGACCCGCATGCCAAGGCTTTCCGCGGACGAAAACGCCTTCATCCGGCCGTCGCCCGCCGCCGGCACGCTGGGCGGGGTCGCACGCGCGACCGCGCAAACCATCCCGCTGCTCGAGGCCGCCGGATACGACGTCGTTCTCGTGGAGACGGTCGGTGTCGGACAGTCGGAGACCACGGCGGCCTCCATGGTGGACACGTTCCTGCTGCTCGGGCTCGCCCGTTCCGGCGACCAGTTGCAGGGCATCAAACGCGGCGTGCTGGAGATCGCGGACGTCATCGCCATCAACAAGGCCGACGGCGACCACACCGCCGATGCGCGTTCTGCGGCAAAGGAACTCGCCGGCGCGCTGCGACTCATCCATGGCAGCTCGGGGACGGGGTCGTGGGTTCCACCTGTGGTCACCTGCTCGGGGCTGACCGGCGACGGCGTGGACGAGGTGTGGAACCTGGTGGCCCGGCACCGCGAGTTCCTGGGAGCGGCCGGCATCGCGGCCAAGCGCAGCGCTCAGCGTTGGGACCTGGTCGGCGCCCTCGTCACCGACGCGCTGCTGGCCCGCCTCGCCCACTCCCCCGCCGTGCGCGCCGCGCGCGAACGGCTCCGGCCCCAGGTGCTGGCCGGCGCCGTCACCCCCGTCGCCGCCGCCGACGACATCCTCGCCGCCCTCGACGTCGGGCCGTAGCCGCGCGCACGACTGACGATTCTGTGGATCAGGACACCAGTTGGGACACTCGCTGGTGCGAGACGCCCATGACCCGCCCCACGTCGCGAACCGTTAGCCCGTCCGCCACAAGTTCCCGCGCTGTTTGACGCATCACCCGGGATGCTTCGTCGGCGGCACGGTCAGCGGCATCACGAGCTTCCCTGGCCTGTGCGATGAGCGAGTCCTTGCCCGTGTGCGGCTCCACGGTGACGTCGATGGTCGACGGGTCGAGGCCGAGGATCATTGCGACAGCCTCGGCCGCCATGTCGGCCACTTGATCGAGCCGACGGGTCTGGGTGAACGCACCGTCGACCTCAGGAATGTGCACAGCCCACCAACCCCCAAACCGTTGGGCCACCGCGGTGATATTCACTGCTCCACCCCCATCAGCTTGAGGATCGCCTTCGCTGTGATCTCGTTGATCTCGCTGTGGCGCGGGACCGTCGTCTGCATGCCGCCGATCGTGACCTTGGTGTGGTTGCCACCTTCGACCTCAGCGATGCTCTGGCCAGTCACTTTGGCGTGCTCCCTGAGCTTCCTCATCAGGTCCCTGCGCTTCATGAGCGTAGGTCTATAGCCCTTGCCATTTCAAGTCAAGAGGCCTAGCCACTTCATTCACAGTGTTATCCTCACCCTCGCACACGTGAGGGTCATCCATCCTCGCCGAGCTCAGCGAAGCGGCAGGTCAGCCGCTCTTGCGACGGAAGACCCGGCGCCCGCCGGCAGCTCCGTGGGTGGCGTGCATCTTGGGGTCGTCCTGCGCGCCGCTGGCTCCGGCGGCCGAGCGGCTGCGCTTGCGCTCGAGCGCAGCACGGAATCGCGCCTGCACGTCGGCACTGTCAGCGGCACGGTAGGGGGCGCCCGGCTCGCTCGCTGCCGAGTGATCGGGCTCCTGCGCGGAAGGCTGTGTGGCCATGCCCCCACCCTGTCACACGGCGCGCGCGGAACCAAGAGCGCGGCGCCAAGACGGGGCGGGTGGAAATCACGAACGTCCCGGCGGCGCGGCGCGGTCAGGCGCCCAGCGCCGCCCGGGCCGCGGCGAAGCGGGCGATCGGCACGCGGTACGGGGAGCACGAGACATAGTCGAGCCCGATCCGGTTCCAGACCTCGATGGAGGCAGGATCGCCGCCGTGCTCGCCGCACACGCCCACCTTGAGGGACGGTTTGGCGGAGCGGCCCTTACGTACGCCGATCTCGACGAGTTGGCCTACGCCGTCGGCATCCACGGTGGCGAACGGGTTCGCGGTGATCACGCCGTCCCGGCGATACTGCGCGAGGAACGCTCCCTCGGCATCGTCGCGGGAGATGCCGAGAGTAGTCTGCGTCAGATCGTTCGTGCCGAACGAGAAGAAGTCCGCATGGGCGGCGATCTCGTCCGCGCAGAGCGCCGCGCGCGGGAGTTCGATCATGGTGCCGATCGAGTACTCGACCGACCGGCCTGCGGCCGCAAACTCCTCGTCCATCACCCGCTGCACCAGCTCGCGCATCCGCTTCAGCTCTTCTTCGAAGGCCACCAGCGGGATCATGATCTCCGGCCGCGGCTCGCTGCCGGCCGTCGAGACCGCCAGCGCCGCACGGGCTATGGCACGTACCTGCATCTCGGGGATCTGCGGGTAGACCAGGCACAGCCGCACGCCGCGCAGGCCGAGCATGGGGTTCTGCTCGGACAGCGACCGGATGCGCGCGAGCAGGGCGGACGCCTCGGCGATCTCGGACGCGCCGCCGCCGGTCAACTCCAGCCGCTGCACCTCCAGGGCCTGATTCACCAGGGACGGCAGGAACTCGTGCAGCGGCGGGTCGAGGAGCCGCACCGTCACCGGTAGCCCGCTCATCGCCGTGAAGATCTCCTCAAAGTCCCCCTGCTGCATGGGGAGAATCTCGGCCAGCGCGGCAGCGCGAGTGTCGTCATCGGCGGCGAGGATCATGCGACGGACGGCCGGCAGCCTGGCCGGGTCCATGAACATGTGCTCGGTGCGGCACAGGCCGATGCCCTCCGCGCCGAAATCGCGTGCGCGGCGGGCGTCCTCGCCGGTGTCGGCATTTGCCCGCACACCGAGGCGGCGGACATCATCCGCCCAGCCGAGCACCCGCCGGAAGCCCTCGGTGATCTGCGGCGGGACCAGCGGCAGCGCGCCGGCGAAGACCTCACCGGTCGCCCCGTCGAGGGAGATCACATCGCCTTCGGCGAAGACCTGTCCGCCGATCGTCACGGTCCGCGCATCCATATCGATGGCGATCGACGAGGCACCGGCGACGCAGGGCTTCCCCATCCCGCGTGCCACTACCGCAGCGTGCGACGTCATTCCGCCGTGCGCCGTGAGAATGCCTTGCGCGGCAACGACTCCGGCGATGTCATCGGGGGTGGTCTCCCAGCGCACGAGGACCACTGCCTCACCGGCGTGGGCGCGCGACTGCGCGGTCGCCTCATCCAACACGACGCCGCCGACGGCGGCTCCCGGCGAGGCGTTCAGCCCGACGGTCAACGGCTCGCCCTTCGCGCCGGCATCGATCGTCGGGTGCAGCAGCTGGTCGAGTTGTGCGGGTTCGATCCGCTGCAGCGCCTCGGCGCGGTCGATCACACCTTCGGCGACCAGGTCCGCAGCGATCTGCACCGCGGCGGCCGCGGTGCGCTTTCCGTTGCGGGTCTGCAACAGGTAGAGCACCCCGTCCTCGACGGTGAACTCCATGTCCTGCATGTCGCGGTAGTGCGCCTCGACCGCCGCCATAGTCTCGGTGAGTTGCCGGAAGGCCTGCGGCAGCACGGATTCCATCTCAGCGAGCGGCCGGGGCGTGCGGATGCCGGCGACCACGTCCTCGCCCTGCGCGTTCGTCAGGAACTCGCCGTACAGCTCCTTCGCACCGGTGGACGGGTTGCGCGTGAAGCAGACGCCGGTCGCCGAGGTGTTGCCCCGATTGCCGAACACCATCTGCATGACGTTGACCGCGGTGCCGAGATCGTCCGGGATGCCGTTGATCTCCCGGTAGACCTGCGCGCGAGGGTTGCGCCACGACGCGAAGACCGCGTCGATCGCGCGGCGCAGCTGGTCGGTGGGGTCGGTGGGGATGTCCCGGCCGATGTGATCACGGGACAGGGCGAGAAACGTCGTCACCAGCTCACGCAGGTCGTCGGTCGACAGTTCCGTGTCCTGCGTAACTCCGCGCCGCTTCTTGAGGGCGTCCAGCGCGTCGGAGTACACATACGCCGGCACCCCCTCGACCACCTCGCCGTACATGGCGATGAACCGACGGTAGGAGTCCCACGCGAACCGCGGATTGCCGAACTCGGCGCCGAGCGCGTCGACGGTGTCCCCCGAGAGCCCCAGGTTGAGGATCGTGTCCATCATGCCCGGCATGGACACGACCGCGCCGGACCGTACCGCGACCAGGAGCGGTTTCGTCGTCGAGCCCAAGCCGCGCCCGGTTCGCTGTTCGAGGCGCCGCAGCGAGTCGAGCACCTGGTCCCACAACTGGTCGGGCCACTGCCCACCCGCTGCGGTCACGGCGACACACGCCTGGGTGGTGACGATGAATCCGTCCGGGACCGGTACCCCGAGCCGCGTCATCTCCGCGACGCCGGCGCCTTTGCCGCCCAACAACGACTTCATGGACGCGCTGCCCTCGGCGATGTCGTAGACGAGCTTCGCGCCGACGGCGGTATCGGCGCCGGAAAACTCTGAGACTGGGGAAGCGTTCACGGTGAGCTCCTCGGAGAGATTACGTCGGCTGCGCCTCCGCGCGTCGCTGCTCGACCACGTCGATGACCCGCCGCGCCGCTTCTTCGAGTGCCAGCGTGGTGGTGTCGATGACGGGGCATCGGAGCGTGCGCTGAACGGCCGACGCGTGGTCGACTTCCTTGAAAATAGCGGGCAATTCGGCATAATTGCCGACTTCTTCCGCCCGAGCGATGGATCTCACACGCAGTGATCGGATGGCGGCCAAGCGCTGTGGATCGATAGTGAGCGCAACCAGGCGAAAACGATCAACCTCGAACAGCGCGGCGGGCGGCGCGAGGCCGGTCACCAACGGCACGTTCGCCGTTCGGTACCCGAGGTACCCGAGGTACATGGACAGCGGCGTCTTGCCGGTCCGGGAAATGCCGACGAGCACGATGTCCGCATTCTTGAGGCCCTCAGGGTGCTGCCCGTCGTCGTGCTTGACCGCGAACTCCATCGCCGCGATCCGTTGGAAATAGTCGGAATCGATGCCCACCGGGCGCGCCACCACGCGCTCCGCGCGATCTCCGCTCGCCTGCTCGAGGGCATCCAACGCGGGTCCGAGCAGGTCGAAGCACGGGATATCGAGATCGCCGCAGCGCTGCGCGACGAGGTCGCGGAGCCCGTCGTCCACGAGGGTGGAGAAGACCGTGATCCGCTCGTGCCGGCACGCCGAGATCCGCTCGAAAACGGAGGTCAGCCCCGCAGCGGTGACGATCCGCGGGTGTTTCACGATCCGCGTCGGATGCTCGGTGAACTGTGCGCCGGCGGCGCGTGCGACACGTGACGCCGTGTCCCCGGTGGAATCGGAGATGACGTGGATCGCGATCGGATCGGCACCCATCACGCAAGGCTATGCACTGGACGCATCCGGCGCACCGGCCGGATCCATGATCCCGGCCTAGCATGGAATTCATCGGCCGCATGGTCCGGCAGCCACGCACACAGGCAGCCACCTGGAGGTGCGGCCCGACGGAGATGCCATGGCGACGCTCTTGGACATCGAGGATCTGCAGACGCAGATCACCCTTCGGCACGGTGTGGCGCGAGCCGTCGACGGTGTGAGCCTGCATGTCGACGAGCAGGAGATCCTCGGCATCGTCGGCGAGTCGGGCTGCGGCAAGACCATGACGGCCCTGTCGATCATCCAACTGCTGCCGAGCGGCGGTCACATCACCTCCGGGCATGTGTTCTTCGACGGCGTCGACCTGGTGCGGCAGCCCGAGTCCGCCCTCCGACGCGTGCGCGGCAACGACATCGGCATGGTCTTCCAGGACCCGCTCACCTCGCTGAATCCCACGGTCCGCATCGGCGACCAGATCGCCGAAGCCGTGCTGCTGCACCGGAAGGTGTCGCGACAGCAGGCGCGCGCCCGGGCGGCGGAGGTCCTCGGGCTGGTGGGCATGCCGCGGCCGGAGGAAAGGCTCGACACCTATGCGCATCTGCTGTCGGGCGGCATGCGCCAGCGCGTGATGATTGCCATGGCGCTGGCCTGCGAACCCAAACTGCTGATCGCGGACGAGCCGACAACCGCGCTGGACGTCACGATCCAGAAGCAAATCCTGGAACTCATCGACGATCTACGCCGGCGGTTACGCATGGCCGTGATCCTGGTCACCCATGATCTCGGTGTGATCGCGGGCCGCGCCGACCGGGTCGCCGTCATGTATGCCGGTCGCGTGGTCGAGACTGCCGACACCAGAGCACTTTTCGACAATCCGCGGCATCCGTACACGGAGGCGCTGTTCGAGGCGCTCCCCGAGCGTTCGGTCTCGAACCGTGACGCGCTGTACTCCATCCCGGGCATGCCGCCGGACCTGAGCGCCCCGATCGTCGGCTGCCCCTTCGCCCCGCGCTGCCGGTACGCGACCGAGATCTGCCGGCAGCAGGAGCCACCGCTGCACGGCGACACCCCGGCGCATCCGTACGCCTGCTTCCATCCCGTCGGCGACCCGATCGACACCATCGGCTGGACCGCGGCACCCGCGCACATCGGCCCGGGTCCCGCCACCGCCGGCGTCAGCATCACCGAGTATGACGATGTTCGCGGCGGCGGCGCCGAGAGCGATGGCGATGCGACCGAAGTGCGACCGCTGCTGTCCGTGCAGAACCTTGTCAAGGACTTCGCGGTGACGAGCGGCGCGGTCCTGCAACGCCGCACCGGGTCGGTGAGCGCGGTCGCGGACGTGTCGTTCGATGTGCCGGCTGGCACCACGATGGGTCTGGTCGGCGAGTCCGGTTGCGGCAAAACCACTATCGGCCGATTGGTCGTCGGGTTGGAGCGGCCGACCAGCGGCCGGATCGTCTTCTCCGGCGTCGATATCGCACACGTCTCCGGACGCGAACGGCGCGTGCGTAGTCAGGACATCCAGCTCATCTTCCAGGACCCGGCCGCCTCGATGGATCCGCGGATGCGCGTCGGCTCGATCCTGACGGAACCGCTCGCTATCCAGCACCTGTACGAGCGCAAGGAGCGCCGTTCGGCGATCAGACGGATCCTCGACGAGGTCGGGCTGCCGTCGGCCGCGGTCGAGCGCTACCCGCACGAGTTCTCCGGGGGGCAACGCCAGCGGCTCGCACTGGCCCGCGCCCTGCTGCTCGAACCGCAACTCGTGGTGGCCGACGAGCCGGTGTCCGCGCTGGACGTGTCCGTGCAGGCCCAGGTGCTCAACATGATGCGGGACCTGCAGGACCGCCGGGGGCTGACGTACATCTTCATCTCGCACGACCTGTCCGTGGTGCGGTACGTCTCGGACTCGATCGCGGTGATGTACCTCGGGAAGCTGGTGGAGATCGGCCCCGGCGAGGACATCTACCGGCACCCCGCACACCCCTACACGAAGGGGCTGATCGACGCGGTGCCGACGGCGGATCCCACCACGGAACGCTCGAAGGCGAAGCGAGGCGTGACCGGCGAATTGCCGTCCGCCATCAATCCGCCGTCGGGGTGCCGGTTCCGGACGCGGTGCCCGCGGGCGCAGGAGATCTGCGCGCGGATCGAGCCTCCGCTACGGCGTTTCGGCGCACCCGGGCATCTCGCCGCGTGTCACTTCCCGCTGGAGCCGCCCGTCGATGACGTGGTTCCCGGCACGACCGACAGACCCCTGCAGGTGCCCGGCGCGCCGCTGCAAGGCCCGTCATCTCCGCCGCTACCGACGCTGTAACCGGACCTCGAACGCATCCCGCATCGCATCACTGATGAAGTTGAACGCGACGACCACCAGCACGATCGCGAGGCCCGGCGGATAGATCAACCACCAATAGCCCACGGCGGCGTACTGCAGCCCGGTCGACAACATGCCGCCCCAGTCGGTGGCGGGCGGCGGAATGGACAGCCCCAGGTACCCCAAGGCCGCGACGGTCAGGATCGCGTCGGCGACCTGGAACGTGGCGTTGACCATGATGGTGCCGACGGCGTTCGGGGCGATATGCCGCAGCACGGCGCGGGTTCCGCCGCCGCCCATCACCTTCACCGCCTGCACGTATTCCCGCACCCGCAGCGACAGCGATTCGCCGCGCACCAGCCGGGCCGTCCCGAGCCAGGAGACGAGCGCGATGACGACGATCAGGATGGTCTTGCTCGTGGTGACGATGGTGGCGAGGAACAGCAGCAGGAACAGTGCCGGGATCGCGAGCAGGCCGTCGACGATGCGCATCATCACGGCATCGACCCAGCCGCCGAGGTAGCCGGAGATCGCGCCCCACAGCGTGCCGAAGAAGGTCGCCAGCACCGCGGCGGCAATCCCGACCTCCAGCGACGTCTGACCGCCGAGCATCAGCCGGCCGAGTTGGTCGTACCCGCTGCCGTCCGTTCCCAGCGGATGGGCGCCGTCCGGACGCAGCGTGACGTCCAGCAGGTTCGTATGGATCTGGTCGGTGTGGTAGATCAGCGGCCCGATGAAGCAGAACAACAGAAAGACCACGATGACGGCGACCCCGGCCAGCGCCAGCTTGTTCTCGGCGAACACCTCCACGCCGCGGCGAAGCAGGCCCACCGGCTTACCGGACTCCAGGGTCAGGGGCACATTCGCCGGCTCGGTCTGCGCCGCCTCGTAGTTGCTGAGCGTCATGTCCGCACGTACCTCACTCTCGGATCGAGGACGGCATAAGCGATGTCGGCCAGCAGCGATCCGACGACGGTGGCGATGCCGACGATCAGAGTGAAGCCGAGCAGCACCGGATAGTCCTGATCCTGGGTCGAGTTCCAGAAGAGCAGCCCCATGCCGGGGTAGTTGAAGACGGACTCGGTGATGAGCGTTCCGGAGAAGATGCCCGGCAGGCTCAGCCCCAGCAGGGTGGCGATCGGTATCAATGCATTGCGCAGCACGTGCTTGAACATCACCCGCCCCTCGCCGGCGCCCTTAGCCCGGGCGGTGCGGACATAGTCCTCCACGAGGTTGTCCATGATCGAGGAGCGCGCGTAACGGCTGAAGAGGGCGATCGTCACCAACGTCAGCGTCGCGACGGGCAGCACGAGGCCCTTCGGATCCTCGAGTATCTGCAGGAATGTGGACCCCTGCGGCGCCTCGGGCGGGAACCATCCCAGCCCGATGGCGAACCCGATGATGAGCAGCAGCCCGAGGAAGAACGTCGGTGTCGAGTAGAAGATGAACGACGCGCCCGTCAGCACATAATCCGACGGCTTGTTGCGCCGGGCCGCCTGCAGCACGCCGAGCGGTACGGCCACCACCACCGCAATCACGGTCGACAGCACCGTGAGCACCAGCGTCTTCGGCAGCCTGTTGGCGATCAACGACGCCACGGACTGATTCAGCTTGATGGAGAAGCCGAAGTTCCCGTGGATCAGCTGGTTGATCCACACGCCGTACTGCGCGGGCCACGGCAGGTCGTATCCGTTCTGCTTGTTGAACAGCGCGATCTGCGCGGGTGTGGCGCGCGTCCCCAGGATGGCCCGGGCGGGTCCGCCGGGCAGCAGGTGCAGGAGGACGAAGACAATCACCGTGACCAGGAACAGTACGACGATCGACTGCAGGATGCGGCGGATGAGGTAGCCGGTCATCGCGGACCTCCTGCGAGATCCGCGATGACCGTCGGCGATCCGGACATGATCGCGCGCTCCGTGCGCTACCTACCGTGCCGTTACTTCACGTAGTACCAGTCCTCCGGGGAGATGTTCAGGTACACGTTCTGCGGCACCACACCGCGCAGGTTATTGGCGACCTCGGTGAGCTCGTAGTCCGCGTTCGGGGTCCAGAACACGGGCAGTTGCTTCGCGAGGTAGTCGGCGTAGGTGTGCAGCACGCCGACACCGCTGGTGGTATGTGTCGCCTTGATGTTGGCGTCGTTGGTGGCATCGGTGTAGGCGCCGGAGTTCGATCCTGCGCCGGTCGCGAAGATCTCACCGCCGGTCGGGTAGTAGTCCGGCGCGAAGACCCAGCCGCCACCCCAGTTCTGCATGTCCCACGTGTGATCCGTCGGCACCGCTTTGGCGACCACCGTGTTGAACGTGCCGGTCGACAGGTTGACCACGATGCCGGCCTGCGAGGCGTTGGACTTCAGCGACTCCATCAGGGTGGTGATCCATCCGGTGCCGCTCGCATATTGCAGGTTGAACTCAAGCTTCTGGCCGGCCTTGATGCCAGCGCCGCAGTCGCCGGCACCAGTACCGGGCTTGGTGCAGGTCGCCGCGCCGCTGGACGGGATCGTCCAACCGTGGCTGGTGAGCAGTTGCTTCGCCGCGTTGATGTCCAGCGGGAACGGATCCTGCTGCAGGTCCGCCGGGACCAGGTTGCTCTTCGGCAGCAGCGGGATCGGCCCGGTGGTCAGGTAGCCGTAGCCCTTCATGGCGCTCTGGATGACGTCCTTCTGGTCGATCAGGTGCTGGAACGCCTGCCGGAAGTAGAGCTGCTTGAAGATCGGGCCGGTGGTCGGGTTGGTGAAGTTCATCGGGAAGTAGTTGATGGAGAAGCCGATCCACGGAGCCATGTAGAAGTTGGCGGACAGCGGGTTCGGGCCGGCGACCGTCGGATCGGTGGTCGGCGCGACGATGTCCTGTTGCGGGATGAAGCCGACCTGCACCGTCTGGCTTCCGGAGCGGATCACGTTGTACTCGGCGGTATCCGTGGTGAACGGAACCTCCTTGAACTTGTCCAGCTTCGGCTTGTCCGGGCCGGAGTATGCGGTGTTCGGGACGAAGGTGACGTGCCCGTCCGAGTTGAACTCCGACAGCTTCCACGGCCCGTCGACCACGGACCAGAGCGGGCTCGTCGCGTAGCTGGTGAGTTCCTTCGACTGCGCGGTCAGGTACTTGTAGACGGCGTCGCAATCCGACTCGGTGGTGGCGCAACTGCTCGGCCCGCTCGCCGTCTTGTCCCACGCGGGGGGCATCGGCGTGACCTGGCTCAGTTCGTTGAACGTGTACCACTGCTGCGAGTAGGCCGCACCCAGCGTCAGCTGGATGGTCGAGGCGTTCACGATCTTCATCGCGGTGATGTTGTCCGGGATCGCACCGGGAACGTACGCCGCCCAGTTCGCCTTCTCGGCCTTCATCATGTTCAGCCAGAACATGACGTCCGTCGACGTGACGGCCGTTCCGTCAGACCACTTGTACGGCTTGAGAGTGATCGTCACGGTCTTGCCGCCGTCGGAGAAGACCGGCTGCTCCGCAAGGCTTTTCGTCGTGTTCAGCACCGGGTTCTCGCCCACACCGAAGTAGTAGAGCGGCCGGTACATCAGGTACTGGAAGTCGGACATGTTGATGACGGAGAAGTTCGCCAAGCTCATGAACGGGAAGATCCAGTTCGGCACGGTCTGCGGTGGCTCCGCGAACACCGCCGTCCCGCCCTGGATCGGTGTGCCGCCGGTCGGTACCCCGGGCGGAGCGGAAGTCGAAGAGCTGGGCGTCGACGAGCCGCTACTCGGCGCGGTGGACCCGCTGCTCGACGGCGCCGACGGCGAACTCGAGGACGAGGAACTGGTAGTGGCAGCAGGATTGCTGCTGCATGCTGCGAGCGTCATTCCGGCGATAGCCAGGACGGCGACCATCCAGCGAGTGTGGTAGGTGGTACTACGCATGGTGGTTCACCCCACATGGTTGTGGGCGGCACGGGCACCCGGTGCCCTGCAGACGGGATTCATTCCCCATGTCGCGTGACTGTCTCCATCATGTGACGTTTTTCGACAACGTGTCGGCTCCCCTACATTGCGATTTCATTTCGCACGTCCCGAACCGGCGAGTTAAGGGACCACTTAGGTCGCGGTTGACTTCCCGTCAGCAAACGCGCGCAATGGACACACGGCGAGCCGCAGCGACACCACGCAGGAGCTGACCTCGATACGGTGCCGCGGCCGGCGCAGCGAGAGGAGCGCGCCATGCAAGTGCCTGCACCGTTCGAATACGAGAGAGCGACCAGCGTCGACGGGGCGATCGGTCTGCTGGAACGTCTGGGTGACACCGCGAAGCTCGTCGCGGGCGGGCACAGCCTGCTGCCGATGATGAAGCTGCGGCTCGCGAACTTCGAATACCTCATCGATATCAACGACCTGCACGGCGACCTCGGCTACATCACGTTCACCGCCGAGGAGGTGCGGATCGGTGCGATGACGCGACATCGCGAGATCGCCGAATCCGCCGAGCTGCTGGCGGTTTTCCCGATCTTCGCGGATGCCGAGCAGGTGATCGCCGACCCGGTGGTCCGCAACCGCGGCACCATCGGCGGGTCGCTGTGCCAGGCCGATCCGGCGGAAGACCTCTCCGCCGTGTGCACCACGCTCGGCGCGAGTTGCGTCATCCGCGGATCCGGCGGCGAGCGGGTGGTGCCGATGGCCGAATTCCACCGCGGACCGTACGAAACCGCCGTCGGCACCACGGAAATGCTCACCGAAGTGCGCTTCCCCATCCGCCCATACGCCGGCAGCGCCTACGAGAAGGTCGAGCGCCGCGCCGGCGACTGGGCGGTCGCGGCGGCCGGCGCGGCGGTATGGCTGTCCAGTGAACCTCGCGGCTCACGCGGCCGTACCGACAGCGAGAATGACGGGCATGACGTGGTTCTCGCCGATGCCCGCGTCGGCCTGGCCGCGGTCGGTCCGAACACCGTGGAGATCCCGAGTATCTCGGCCGCGTTGCGCGGCCAGACCCCGTCCGAAGAGCTCTACGCGCGGGCCGGCGAACTGGCCGCGCAGAACTGCCATCCGGTGACGGACCCGCGCGGAAGCGCCGACTACAAGCGGCATCTCGCCGACGAGCTCACCCGCCGCGCGCTGCGCCGTGCGGTGCAGCGCGCGACCGACCAGGTAAGGAGCTGATCCGCGATGCAGGTGACGATGACGGTGAACGGCGAGGCCGTTACCCGGGAGATCGAGGGCCGGCTACTGCTGGTCCACTTCCTGCGAGACACGTTGGGGCTGACGGGAACCCACTGGGGTTGCGACACCAGCAACTGCGGCACCTGCGTCGTGCTCATGGACGGCGAACCCGTGAAGTCCTGCACGGTGCTGGCGGCGATGGCCGGTGGGCACGAGATCCGCACGGTGGAGGGTCTGGCCGCCGGCGGCGAACTCGACCCGGTGCAGCGCGGCTTCATGAACTGTCACGGCCTGCAGTGCGGGTTCTGCACCCCGGGCATGATGATGACCGCCCGAGCCCTGCTGGACCGGAATCCCGATCCGACGGAACACGAGATCCGCGAAGCGATCTCGGGCCAGATCTGCCGGTGCACCGGGTACAAGAACATCGTCGAATCAATCCGCTGGGCGGCCGCCGAACAGGCCGGCGTCCGCTCCACGCTGGAGCCGATGACAGTGGGGAGCGCATCATGACGACCGTGGCGGAGCCGCAGACCGCGCGCGAGACCGCATTCGTCGACAACGACCTGCACCCGGTCGGACACGGGCGGATGCTGCGCAAGGAGGACCCAAGGTTCGTCCGGGGCCGGGGCCACTACCTCGACGACGTCCAACTGCCGGGCATGTTGCACCTGGCGATCCTGCGCTCACCGCTCGCCCACGCGAGGATCACTTCGATCGACATCACCGCGGCGCAGGCGCATCCGAAGGTGAAGCTGGTGGTCACCGGGGCGATGCTCGCGGAAAAGAACCTCGCCTGGATGCCGACCCTGTCGAACGACGTGCAGGCGGTGTTGGCCACCGACAAGGTTCGGTTCCAGGGTCAGGAGGTCGCGTTCGTCGTCGCCGAGGATCGCTATGCCGCGCGCGACGCCCTGGAACTGATCGACGTGACGTATGAGGAGCTCCGTCCCGTCATCGACGCCCGACATGCGCTCGACCCCGATGCCCCCGTCATCCGCGACGACCTCAAGGACAAGAAGGACAACCACATCTTCGACTGGGAGACCGGCGACAAAGACGCGACCGAAAAGGTCTTCGCAGCAGCGGATGTCGTCGTGACCCAGGACATGGCCTACCCGCGGGTGCACCCGGCGCCGATGGAGACCTGCGGCGCCGTCGCAGATTTCGACTCCGTGAACGGCAAGCTGACGCTGTACTCGACGACGCAGGCGCCGCACGCGCACCGGACGCTGTACGCCATCGTCGCGGGGCTGCCCGAACACAAGATCCGCGTGATCTCGCCGGACATCGGCGGCGGATTCGGCAACAAGGTGCCGATCTACCCCGGGTACGTGTGCGCCATCGTCGCGTCGCTGCTCACCGACAAGCCGGTCAAGTGGATGGAAGATCGGTCCGAGAACCTCACCAGCACGAGCTTTGCCCGGGACTACGTCATGCACGGGGAGATCGCCGCGACGAAGGACGGCAAGATCCTCGCGATCCGGACCCATGTGCTGGCCGATCACGGCGCGTTCAACGGCCAGGCCGCGCCGGTCAAGTACCCGGCCGGGTTCTTCGGCGTGTTCTGCGGCAGCTATGACCTTGAGGCTGCGTACGCGCACCAGACGGCCGTGTATACGAACAAGGCACCGGGCGGGGTGGCCTACGCGTGCTCGTTCCGCATCACCGAGGCGGTCTACCTGGTGGAGCGGATGGTCGACTGTCTCGCATTCGAACTGGGCGTAGACCCGGTGGAGCTGCGGCGCAAGAACCTGCTGCGCCCGGAACAGTTCCCGTACACCACCAAGACCGGCTGGGTCTACGACTCGGGTGATTACGTGGCAACGCTGGACGAGGCGCTGCGGATCGCCGGATATGACGAGCTCCGGCGCGAGCAGGCGGCGAAGCGTGAGCGCGGCGAACTGATGGGCATCGGGATCTCGACGTTCACCGAAGCCGTCGGCGCGGGGCCGCGCAAGGACATGGACATCCTCGGCCTCGGCATGAACGACGGCTGCGAACTTCGCATCCATCCCACCGGCAAAGCGACCGTGCGGCTGTCGGTGCAGACCCAGGGCCAGGGCCACGAGACGACGTTCGCCCAGATCGTCGGGGAGGAATTGGGGATCCCACCGGCGGACATCGAGGTGGTGCACGGCGACACGGACCAGACCCCGTTCGGGCTGGGCACGTACGGCAGCCGGTCGACACCGGTGTCCGGCGCGGCGGCGGCGCTGGTCGCCCGGAAGATCCGCGACAAGGCGCGCATCATCGCCTCCGGCATGCTCGAGGTAAGCGTCGCGGACCTGGAATGGGACAAGGGCTCCTTCCGCGTCGCCGGCGATCCGGGCAAGGCGGTGACGATCCAGGAGATCGCCATGCGGGCACACGGCGCGGGTGATCTGCCCGAGGGCTTGGAGGGCGGGCTCGACGCCGAGGTCTGTTACAACCCTTCGAATCTCACCTATCCCAACGGCGCGTACATCTGCGTGGTGGACGTCGATCCGGGAACCGGGAAGGTGACGGTGCGGCGCTTCATCGCCGTCGACGACTGCGGCACCCGCATCAACCCGATGATCATCGAGGGCCAGGTGCACGGCGGGCTGGCCGACGGGATCGGCATGGCGCTGATGGAGATGATCTCCTTCGACGAGGACGGCAACTGCCTCTCCGGTTCGTTGATGGACTATCTGCTGCCGACGGCGCTGGAGGTGCCGGCGTTCGAGACGGGCTTCACGGTGACTCCTTCGCCGCATCACCCCATCGGCGCGAAGGGCGTGGGCGAGTCGGCGACGGTGGGCTCGCCGCCCGCGGTGGTGAACGCGGTGATCGACGCCCTTCGGCCGTACGGAGTGCGGCACGCGGACATGCCGCTCACGCCGTCGCGGGTGTGGGAGGCCATGCAGGGCACGGTGCAGCCACCGATCTGACACGGCTCTGATGGGAGGACGACGATGAGCCAGTTGATCGCCGAACGCGTGAGCGAGCTTCGACTCGCGCGCACGCCGTTCGTGCAGGCGACGGTGGTGCGGGCGCAGGCGCCCACGTCGGTGCGCCCGGGTGACGACGCGATCGTGCTCGCCGACGGCACGCTGGAAGGGTTCATCGGCGGGCAGTGCACGCAGAATTCGGTGCGCAACGCGGCCCTCGCTGCGCTCGCCGAGGGCAATGCGACGCTGCTGCGCGTCCTGCCGGACGGGGCGGCGGAGTTCCCGTCGACCCCCGGGGCGCAGGTCGTCGTGAACCCGTGCCTGTCCGGCGGCGCCGTCGAGATCTTCCTCGAACCGGTGCTCCCGCCCGCGGTCGTCGCGGTGACCGGGTCGACGCCCATTGCCGCGGCGGTGCGCGCGGCGGTCACATTCCTGGGCTATGCGGCCGCTCCGCCCGCGGGAGACAACGAGACCGTCCGAACCGTAGGCGATCTCGCCGGATGCTCCGCGGTGATCCTCGCGAGCCACGGTCCCGGCGAAGCGGAGACGCTGCGCGCGGCGCTGGACGCCGAGGTTCCGTATATCGCGGTCGTGGCGAGCCGGCGGCGGGTAGCCGGCCTGTTCGACGAGATGGGTCTCGATGAGGCGGAGCGCGCGCGAGTGCACTCGCCCGCGGGACTATGGATCGGCGCCCGGACCGCACCGGAGATCGCGCTGTCCATCATGGCCGAGGTGGTGGCGTCGATCCGGGGTGTCGACACCGCACCGAGGTCGGATGCTGCGCCCGCTCCGGAGCATGCCATGCGCCATCCGCGACCGCAGGGAGGGCCGCCGGCGAAGACGCAGGAGGCACTCACTCCGATGCAGGCGGTCGACCCGGTGTGCGGGATGACGGTGACTGTGATGCCGGATACGCCGCACCTGGCGGTCGACGGGGAAGATTTCTACTTCTGCAACCCGGGATGCCGCAAGCGGTTCGCGCGCGAGCGGTCGGTTGCGCTGTGAGAATCGTTGTGCGCCACGCAGCGTGCGTGACCCAGTGACCGTGACGGTGACCGAATCGGAGATCGCGGCGCCGCTCTTCGCGGGCGTGGATGACGTGCGCGCTCGGCTCGACGCGCAGGACTACCTGGTCGATCGGGGCATGGCCACGGCGATCCTCCTGGCGTCGACGCTGCACCGGCCGTTGCTGCTGGAGGGCGAGCCGGGCGTGGGCAAGACGACGGCCGCGAAGGCGGTCGCCGCGGCGCTGGGCGCCCGGCTGCTGCGATTGCAGTGTTACGAGGGGCTGACCGCGGCAGAAGCGTTGTACGAGTGGAACTATCAACGTCAGCTGCTCGCGATCCGGCTCGCTGAGGCGGAATCACAGGTAGCGGGCACAGGGAAGGGCACGGCGATCCGGCAGGCGGACCTGTTCACCGAGGAGTACCTCGCGGAGCGGCCGATCCTGGCGGCTGTGCGGCACATCGGGCCGGTCCCGCCGGTGCTGCTGATCGACGAAATCGACCGGGCCGACGACGAGTTCGAGGCACTGCTACTGGAGTTCCTCGGCGAGTGGTCGGTGACCGTCCCGGAGCTGGGCACGTTCACGGCGGACCGGCCGCCACTGGTGGTGCTGACGAGCAACCGAAGCCGTGATCTGCATGATGCACTGCGCCGCCGCTGCCTCTACCACTGGATCGACTATCCGACGCCGGAGCGGGCGGCGACCATCGTGCGGCGGCGGGTTCCGGGAGCCACGGAGCAACTGGTGGCCTCAACGACCGAGTTCGTCGGCCGCGCGCGAACCCTGGACCTGGACAAGGCGCCCGGGCTGGCCGAGACCATCGACTGGGTGTCCGCGCTGTCCGTACTCGGCGCCACCGACCTGGTCCGCGAGGACATCGTGGCGTCCCTCGGCAGCATCGCCAAGACTCCCGACGATCGCGACACGATCGTCGCCGCGCTGGACGATCTCGACCCTTCCGCGCGGTAGCGCCATGGCGGCACCATGACGGCCATGACAGGGTTATCGGACCTCGCCGGTCCCGGCCTGCTACGCGGTGTAGACCGCGCAGCGCTTGCGGTTTCGCTCGCGGATCGGCTGCGGCGGGCCGGGGTGGCCGTCGACCTGACGGCGGTCGCCGACCTCATCGGCACGCTGCAGGCGCACACGCCGGCCGATCGGGATGAACTGTACTGGGCGGCGCGGATCACCCTGATGCGCCGCCACGCGGACCTGCCCGCCTTCGATGCCGTCTTCGCGGCCGTGTTCGCCGACGCCGTGCTGCCCATGGATCCGCACGCCCGCCGTCGGCCGCTGCCCGCCGGTCGGCCGGAGGACCGCTACGCCCCCGTGCCACGGGAGGATGCGGATCCCGAGCAGGGCACCGGGCTGCCGTGGACCACGCTGCCTGCGATCACCGGACCGGCCGATCCGGCCCCCGAGGCGCCCGCCGTGCCGCTGCGGCTGCCGGCCGATGTCGCGGGCTCGACCGAGACTCCGTTCGAGGAACTGAGCGAGCGCCAGATGGACCTGTTAGGCGGCTGGCTGCTCGCCGCCGGCGCACGCCGGTCGGTCCGCCGCTCGCGACGCATGACCGTCAGCACCTCCGGAGACCGAATCGCATTGCGCCCCACGCTGTCTCGCGCGCGCCGGACGGGCTTCGAGGTAATCCGCTTGGTGCCGGTCGCGCCGCGGGAGCGTCCGCGGCGGATCGTCGTGGTGTGCGACGTGAGCCAGTCGATGCAGGCACAGACGAGCGCCTATCTACACCTCATGCGGGCACTCGTGCTGCGGTGGGACGCGGAGGCGTTCGCGTTCGCCACTCGGCTCACCCGGCTGACGCCGGCGTTGGCCCACCGCTCCCCCGAGGCGGCCGTCGAGGCGGCAACCGCCGCCGTCGACGACCGGTTCGGCGGCACCCGCATCGCGACCAACCTGCACGCGCTGCTCACCGGCCGGCACGGCGGACTGCTGCGCGGCGCCATCGTGATCCTCGGGTCCGACGGCTGGGACGCGGATCCGCCCGAGGCGCTGGCCCGGGTGATGCGCCGGGTGGCTCGGCGGGCGCACCGCGTCATCTGGATGAACCCCCGTGCGGGAGCAGCGGGGTTCGCGCCTCGCGTGGCGACAATGGCTGCGGCACTGCCGTTCTGCGACGCCTTCCTGCCCGCGAGCACGTTCGCGGAGTTGGCGCGCGTCATCGACGCGGTCGTCACGGGCCCGCCGGGCGATGCCCGATATGCGCGGCGGGAACGAACCGGCAGCGGCCGCGAACAGCGTCATACTCGACGGTTCAGCTCCACAGCGTGACGTGGATGGACGGACGGAACCGGCCCACCGCCGCACCGGAGCCGCGCAGCATGGCCTGGATCGCGCGCGGGGTGATGATGAACCGCACGAGCTCCGCGGCGGCCGGCGGCGCGGCGTCCCCGGCCAACGTGCCGATGCTCCACGACCCTTCCGCGCGCACGGTCGGCCCCGGTATGCGGAGCAGATCGCCGGCGGCAAGGTCGGCGGTAACGGCCCAGGCGAGCGCCAAGCACACGCCGCGACCGCGCTTGGCCTGTTCGACCGCGGCGGACTGGCTCTGGAAGATCTGCTGGTTCGCGTCCGGGATACCGATCCGTCGGATGACCCGCGGGACGAGGCCGACCGACCCCGCACCCGACGGGCCGAGCAGCCACGTCTGCCGGCGCAACTCGGCGATGCCGGGGCTGGTGTGCGCGAGCGATTGCGTGGGACCGATGACGGCGACGATCTCGTACTTGAGGAACGGGCGTACGGCGATGGCATCGGCGCCGCCCGCGCTCGGCAGCTCAGGGCCGATGGCAACATCGACCGTGCGATTGCGTAACAGGGCCGCGAAATCCCGCGGATCGTGCAGGCTCATCTCGACATCGAGATCGGCCGCGCGGCCCGCGAACAGCTGGATGAGCCCGGGTGCAGCATATTCGGCGAACAAGCTGGAGGAGGCGATCCGCAGCAGTCGGCGGCCGTGGCCGGCCTGGCTGACCTCGAGGATGGTCCGATCCTGTAGACCGAGCAGTTCGGCCGCGCGACTGGCGAGCCGCAAGCCACCGGGAGTGAAGGCCAAGCCGGAACCGGTGCGGGTGTACAGCGCGTCGCCGAGTTCCTTGCGGAGCTGGCCGATGTGCAGTGACACGGCAGCCTCGCTGACGGCGAGTTCGGCGGCTGCTTTTTTCACCGATCCGAGGCGGACGACGGCCGCGAACGCCCTGAGCTGTGTCGGGGTCACGGTCCGCCTCTTTTCGCCGCTAGCGCCCTGTTGCGCTCATCATGCCGGATGCCGGCGTGTCACGAAGATCACGGCGGCAGCCCCGAAGTAGCCCCGGACAGCGGCACAGGGCAGCATAGAGCTGGATATGTGTGCGTCCGAGTACCAGCTCCGACCCCGTCCCGAGGAGTTTCGAGGGGCGTGTCGCCGGGCCGCCGTACCGCGCACGTCGACGAGCCCGGCCGGGAGGCACCATGACTGACAGCGTCACCAATAACAGCGCCACCAACAGCAATGCCACCAACAACAGCTTCGACACGCGCGGGACGCTGACGGTCGACGGCCGCGATTACGAGATCCACCGGTTGGACCGGATTCCCGGGGCCGACAAGCTCCCCTACAGCCTCAAGGTGCTGCTGGAGAACCTGCTGCGGAACGAGGACGGCGTCTCGGTGACGGCCGACCAGATCCGCGCACTCGCGGGCTGGAAGGCTCACGATGTTGCCCACGCCGAGATTCAGTACAACCCGGCGCGGGTGCTGCTGCAGGACTTCACCGGCGTGCCCGCCGTGGTGGATCTGGTCGCCATGCGCGATGCGATGCGCGACCTCGGCGGTGACCCCAAGCAGGTCAACCCGCTGATCCCGGTGGAGTTGGTGATCGACCACTCGGTGATCGCCGACGACTTCGGGCGCGCGGCATCGTTCAAGATCAACGCGGACCTCGAGTTCGAGCGCAACAAGGAGCGTTACCAGCTGCTGCGCTGGGCGCAGCAGGCATTCGACAACTTCGTCGTGGTGCCGCCGGACACCGGCATCTGCCACCAGGTGAACCTGGAGTACCTGTCCCGCGTGGTGTTCGGTGCCTCGTCGGGCACACGGATCTCCGAGCACACCGGCCTGCCGATGGCGTACCCGGACACGCTCGTCGGCACCGACTCGCACACGCCGATGGTCAACGGCCTGGGCGTGCTCGGCTGGGGCGTCGGCGGCATCGAGGCGGAGGCGGCCATGCTCGGCCAGCCGGTCTCCATGCTGCTACCCCAGGTGGTCGGCCTGAAGCTGGTCGGTGAGCTCCGGGAGGGCACCACCGCCACGGACATGGTGCTCACCGTCGCCGAGCTGCTGCGGAAGACGGGCGTCGTCGGCAAGTTCGTCGAGGTGTTCGGTCCCGGCATGGGCCAGGTCTCGCTCGCCACCCGGGCGACGATCGGCAACATGAGCCCGGAGTACGGCTGCACCTGCACAATGTCGCCCATCGATGCCGAGACGCTCGACTACCTGCGCTTCACAGGGCGGTCCGCCGAGCACGTCGCCCTGGTCGAGGCCTACGCGAAGGCGCAGGGCCTGTGGCACGATTCGTCCACCCCGGACCCGGAATACTCGCAGGTCGTGGAGCTGGACCTGAGCACGATCGAACCGTCGATCGCCGGCCCGAAGCGCCCGCAGGACCGTATCTCGCTGACGGCGGCGAAGCACACGGTGGAGGCACTCCTGGCGAACCCGGGGCTGGACGTCCGTCAGGTGACGGGCCTGGACGAGGCCTCCGAGGAGTCGTTCCCGGCGAGCGACCCGATTGCCATGCATCGGGCGCATGCCGGCGACGAGCCCGCCGATCGGTCGGCCCTGAAGAACGGTACGAGCTGGACGTCGAACCGCCAGCCGATGACGCTGAACGGCGTCGACACGTCGGTGGACAACGGCGATGTGGTGATCGCGGCGATCACCTCCTGCACCAACACCTCGAATCCGTCCGTGATGATCGGCGCCGCGTTATTGGCCCGCAACGCGGTGGGGAAGGGTCTCAAGTCGAAGCCTTGGGTCAAGACCTCGCTGGCCCCGGGTTCGCGCGTAGTCACCGACTACATCGAGCGGGCGGGGCTGACACCGTACCTCGACGCGCTCGGCTTCAACCTGGTCGGGTACGGCTGCACCACCTGCATCGGAAACTCCGGCCCGCTGCCGAACGAGGTCGCAGAGGCGGTCGACGCCGGCGACCTGACCGTCGCATCGGTGCTCTCCGGCAACCGCAACTTCGAGGGCCGTATTCACCCACAGAGCCGGATGAACTTCCTCGCCTCGCCGCCGCTGGTGGTGGCGTACGCGCTGGCCGGCTCGATGCACGTGGACCTGACGAAGGATCCGCTGGGCACCGGCAGCGACGGCCAGCCGGTGTATCTGAAGGACATCTGGCCCACCGCCGCCGAGATCAAGAAGGTGGTCGACGCGTCGATCGAGGCGCAGATGTTCACCGCCGGATACGCCGACGTCTACGCCGGGGACGAGAACTGGAACAGCCTCCCGGTCCCGGCGGGCGAGCAGTTCGCCTGGGATGACGAGTCGACCTATGTGCGGCAGCCGCCGTACTTCGTAGGCATGGGCGTGCACGCGGAACCGCTGGCGGACATCACCGGGGCACGGGTGCTCGCCAAGCTCGGTGAATCCGTGACCACGGACCACATCTCGCCCGCAGGTTCGATCAAGCGCGACTCCCCCGCCGGGCATTACCTGACCGAGCACGACGTCGAGCCGAGGCAGTTCAACTCCTACGGCTCGCGCCGCGGCAATCACGAGGTGATGATCCGCGGCACGTTCGCCAACATTCGGCTGCGCAACCAGCTCGTGCCTGGCGTGGAGGGCGGGTTCACCCGGCATCTGCCCGGCGATGAGCAGACGACCATTTATGGCGCCGCTCAGCAGTATGCGGCCGACGGCGTGCCGCTGATCGTGCTGGCCGGGAAGGAATACGGCTCGGGCTCGTCCCGCGACTGGGCGGCCAAGGGCACGCTGCTGCTCGGCGCTCGCGCGGTGCTGGCCGAGTCCTACGAGCGGATCCACCGGTCGAACCTGATCGGCATGGGCGTGCTTCCGCTGCAGTTCAAGGACGGCGACACGGCGGAGTCGCTCGGCCTGGACGGCACCGAGACCTACTCGATCACCGGGTTGGCCGGGGCGGAGGAGGTCCCGGACGAGGTGGCCGTACGGGTGCAGCCGGACGGCGGACAGGCGCGCGAGTTCACCGCGAAGGTGCGAATCGACACGCCGTCCGAGCAGGCGTATTACCGCCACGGCGGCATCCTGCAGTATGTGCTGCGTCAGCGGTTGGAGGCATAACCCGCGGTCATCCTGGCAGTGCGAACGCCGCTCGGCCCTCGGGGACAGGTTCTCCGGGGGCCGAGCGGTTCTTTGCTTTGTGACGGGCCTATCTGGCGTCGAGTCGACGCAGGATCTCGACCAGCTGCCCGCCTAAGGCCTCAAAGCGGCTGTCGATCGCCTCGAACCGGGCGTCCATGTCGGCAAGTCGGCCATTGATTACTGCCAATCGTTCGCCTGTGCTGCCGAATACTTCTTGCATCTCGACCAGTCGAACGTCGACCGAGTCGAACCTGTGGTCAATGGTGTGTAGGCGACCCTCGATCGTGTTGAGCCAGCCGTCGATCGTGCCCAGCCTCGCGCCGGACTCGTCCAGCCGTCGGTCCATACCGACCAGTCGACCTCCCATGACGTCGAGCCGCTCATCCATCGCGTCGAACCGCCGATCGACCGTGTCGAACCGGCGATCCATCTTCTCCGACAGGGCGTCGACCTTCTGGTCCACATCAGCGACCAACTCGTAGAGAGCGTCGATATCGCCGCCGTGTCGACGGACCTGACGTTCCAGATCGGGCTGGGTCATGGACCGACTATAGCGGCGGCAGTGTTCAACTCACGGAGCTATCCACACTCGGCTACGCACCGACGTGGGCGAGGATGACGCCGACCACCATGCTCACGGCCAGCAGCACGACCACGATCCGGAATGCCAGCAACATGCGCGGGCGCAATCGGTGCGTGGTCGCCGCGGCGGCGCGCAGCCCGCTACCGACACCGTGCCCGCTCGCCAGGACCAGCACCAGCGACGCTACGAGGAGCGCGGTCCCCACGTCGGTGAGCGCGATCAGCGCGGTGAGCTGTCCGGTGAGCACTCCCGCGTTGCCGATGTTCCAGCCCGCCCAGGCCAGCCACGCGTTCCGGGCCGGCGCCTTCGGGGTGAGCCAGCTGACCGCGGCTCCGAGGAACACCTGCGCCACACCGCCGACGAGCACCAGGTATGCGGTCGCCCACGCCGTCTTCTCGGTCGAGGCATATGCGGTCGCCGCGGCGAGCACGCCACCGCCGATGATGCACACGGCACCCGCGAACAGATACGGCATGAGCCACGCACGGTGACCAGCGTTAACGCCATCACGACCAAAAAGCACTGCCGGCGCACCAGTTTCCGTACTCACCTGTATCCGTCCTCGAGGCGCGCGCGACCGCTCGCCAGTACCGCACGCACCGTGCCGCGACGCGATTCGCATCGTACGTCCCGACGCGCCGGGCGCCGCCCGCGGCAACTACACCAGGATGCGCAGCGGCTTTGCGAGCAGATCCGTCAGGTCGCGCAGGAACGCCGCGCCCATCGCACCGTCGAGCACGCGGTGGTCCACGGTCAACGTGAGCCGGGTCCGTGCGCGCACGACGACCTCGCCGCCCTCTACCACCGGCTCGTCCACCGTCGCACCCACGGCCAGGATCGCCGCCTCCGGCGGGTTCAATACCGCGGTGAACGAGTCGATGCCGAACATGCCCAGGTTCGAGATGGTGAAGGTACCGCCGGTGAACTCGTCGGGCATGAGCTTCCCGGTGCGCGCCCGCTTCGCGAGATCCTTTGCCTCGGCGCTGATCTCACTGACCGACTTCTGGTCGGCGTCCTTGATGACCGGCACGATCAACCCGTCGTCGAGAGCCACCGCGACACCGACGTTGACATGGCCGCGACGGATGATGGCGTCGCCGTCGAACGCGGCGTTGGCCTCCGGGTGGGCCCGCAGGGTGATCGCGGCCGCGCGCACCAACAGGTCCGTCACGGAGATCTTCACGCCGGAGTCGCCGAGGTGCGCGTTGATCTCGGCCCGGAGCTCGCCGAGCTTCGTCGCGTCGAGCACGGTCGTCAGTTGGAAGGCCGGCACCAGCGCGGCCTCCGACAACCGCGCAGCGGTGATCTTGCGAATACGCGAGAGCGGGACCCGCACGTCTTCCGCACCGGACGTGGACGGCGCTGCGGACACTGTCGGGGCTCCCGGCGCAGCCGCCGGTTTCGCCGGGGCCTGCTTCTCGGATGACGTCGCTCGCGCCGGCTCGCCGGCGGCAGCCGGCCCAGCAGCGATCAGCCCCTCGACGTCGGCCCGGATGATGCGTCCGCCAGGGCCTGTGCCGGTGACCGTGCCGAGGTCGATGTTGTGCTGCCGGGCCAACGACCGCACCACCGGCGAGGCCTTGAGCGGGTGATCCGACGCCGTCTCGGGCTCGGCCGGTGGCTGTCCCTGCGGAGACGGAGCGGGGGCCGCGTCCTCGACGGATTCGTCCTCGCCGGATTCGCCCCCGGCCTCTTCCTCGGCCTTTTCCTCGGCACCGCCCTCCTGGTCGGCCTCCCCCGCGGCTTCCTGCCCGGTTTCCCGTTCGGTTTCCTGTTCGGTCTGCTGCTCGTCGGCGGAGCCGCGAACGTCGTCATCTCCGCCGGATTCAGCGGCGGGTGCGCTGCCGTTGGCACCGGCACCGGACGATCCCGACCCGTCGCCGATGATCGCGATCTTCTCGCCGATCGGGACGGTCTCGCCGACCTGGACCAGGATCTTCTCCAGTACACCGCCGTCGTAGGCCTCGAGATCCATGACGGCCTTGTCGGTCTCGATCTCGGCGATCACCGTGCCGCGCTCGACCGTCGCCCCTTCGGCAACCAGCCACTGCGCGATGGTGCCCTCTTCCATCGTGTCCGACAGGCGAGGCATGAATACGTCAGGCATGGGGTCTTAACGCCTTCCTTATCGCGCGAACCGGGTCGCATCCAGCTGTTCGTTGATCACCCGGATCAGGGCGTCCGCATCGGGTAACGCGATCCGCTCCAGTGATTTCGCATACGGCAAGGGCACTTCGGCCGCAGCCACCCGGCGCACCGGTGCGTCGAGGTAGTCGAACGCCCCCTCGGCGATGGTCGCGGCGATCTCCGCGCCGATTCCGTAGGTGAGCCAGTCGTCTTCGAGGATGACGGCCTTGCCCGTCTTCTTCACGGACGCACAGATGGTCTCGCGGTCGAGCGGGCGCAGGCTCGCCAGGTCGACGACCTCAATGGACACGCCCTTATCGGCGAACCGGTGCGCGACATCGCGCGCGATCGCCGCCGACCGGGAATAGCCCACGACGGTGAGATCCGTTCCGGGCACGGTGATCTGGGCCCGTCCGATCTCGGCGACGTGCTCTGCCTCGGGGACGGGCCCCTTGGTGTTGTAGAGGGACAGGTTCTCCAGCAGGAGCACCGGGTCGTCGTCCCGGATCGCCGCGATGAGCATGGCCTTGGCATCGGCCGGCGTGGACGGCGCCAGCACCTTGAGCCCCGGCACGTGCGCGTACCAGACCTCGAGGTTCTGCGAGTGGGTGGCGGCCAGTTGCTGCCCACCGCCACCCGGGGTCCGGATCACCATCGGAACGGAGGTCTGCCCGCCGAACATGCCGTAGATCTTCGCGGCGTGGTTCACGATCTGGTCGATCGCCAGCAGCGAGAAGTTGATCGTCATGATCTCGACGACGGGCCGCATACCGAGCATGGCGGCCCCGATGGCCGCACCGACGAAACCTTCCTCGGCGATCGGCGTATCGCGGACCCGTTCGGGGCCGAACTCGTCCAACAGCCCGGCGGTGATCTTGTAGGACCCCTCGAAGATGCCGATCTCCTCGCCGAGCAGGATCACCGACTCGTCGCGCCGCATCTCGGCGCGCAACGCATCGTGCAGCGCCTGCCGATAGGTGATCACCGGCGCGGCACCGTCGGCAGACCGCGACTCCGCCTTCTTCGTAGGCGCGCTCATCAGCGAGATCCCTCCTGGTCCCAGCCGACCGGCAGGATCGGATCACCGGGCATCAGTGTGGACGTGTTCGCCACCGAACTGGCGTAGGTGAAGCGGAAGAGCTCCTGCGGCGACGGCTCCGGGCTGCCGTCCGCGAATTCGACGGCGCGATCGACCTCGTGGATCGATTCCGATTCGATCCGGACCGCGTCGTGGTCCGTCATGACGCCCTGCGCCACCAGCTTGGCGCGAAAGGCCGGCAGCGGGTCGAGCGAGCGGAGCCGCTCCGTCTCCTCGCGACTGCGGTACCGCGCCGGGTCGACCACCGAGTGGCCGCGCAGCCGATGCGACATCACTTCCAGCAGACCGGGTTTGCGTTCCTCCCGGGCGCGTCGCAGCATCTCGGCGGCCGCGTCGCGCACCACCACCGGATCGTCGCCGTCGATGCGTTTGCCCTCGATCCGGTAGGAGCATCCCCGCTTGTAGAGGTCCGGCTCGCCCGCGGCATGGTCGACCGTGGTGGCCATGCCGAGACCGTTGTTGATGATCACGTAGACGATCGGCAGCTTCCAGATGGCCGCGATGTTGAGCGACTCGTGGAATGCGCCGATATTCGTCGTCCCGTCGCCCATCTGGCACATGACGGCCTCGGCGTCGGGGCCGGCCGCCCCGCGGTAGGTCAGCGCCAGCGCTGCCCCGGTGGCCGGCGGGATCTGCCCGCCGACGATGCCGTATCCGCCGAGGAATCGCTTCTCCGCGTCGAACAGGTGCATGGAGCCGCCACGGCCGCCGGAGACGCCGTCGGCCCTGCCGAAGAGTTCCGCCATCACCCGGCCGGTGTCCATGCCGCGGGAGAGCGCGTAGCCGTGCTCGCGGTAGTTGGTGAACAGGTAGTCGGTGGGCCGCAGCGCAGCCATCAGCCCGACGACCGTCGGCTCCTCGCCGAGGTTGAGGTGGCAGTAGCCGCCGATCTTCGCCCGGGTGTACATCTCGCCGGCCTTGAGTTCGAACTCCCGGATCAGCGTCATCTCGCGGTAGTACTTGACGAGGATCGCGCCGTCGGAATCTGACGCGGCCGCGGTGGCGCGCACCGGCGACTTCGATGGTCCGGCCGGCTTCTCGGCGGACTTGCCGGCCGTCTTTCCGTTCGCTGCGACTGCCGGTCTGGGCCGGGACGAGGTGCGCTTCGCTACACCGTCGGGCTCCCCTGCCGCCGCAGCACTGCGCTGAGTGGGATTGCCACTAGCGGAGCGGCTGCGCGCGGGGCCTTGTGTTCGTCCGGCCATCTGGCTAGCTCCTCCATAGTGCTCGGCGGCCATGGTGTTGTGGCCATGGCCCGCCGGGCGTCCGATCACGGTCCGGGCGGCTGTTCCTGTAGCACGAACCGGTCCGAACCTCCACCGCACTTCGGGCACACGATGGGCGGCTGCGCACCGCGCACGGTTTCGCCGCACACACCACAAGCCCATTCCACCATGCGGCCGACGAGGTCGTGACGGGAGATGATTCCGACGAGGCGACCCGCCTGCAACACGGGCAAGCGCCGGATGGGGGCGTCGACCAGCATGCGGCGGACCTGCGCGATATCGGTGTCGGTGGTCACGCTGATCACGGAGGTCGTCATGACTTCGCGCGCGGTGCGCCCGCTGCGGGCAAGGAGGTCGCGTTCGCTCACCAGGCCGAGCACCGCGCCCGCGGCATCGACGACGGGTACTCCGGAAAAGCGTCGCGTGGTGAGGATCTCGGCGATCTGCGTCACCGACGTCTCGGGGCCGACCGTCACCACCGGAGAGGTCATCACCTGCCCAGCCGTGATGGCCGCCGCCGCTCGGGTTCCGGGATTCATCACATCACCTCTTACGCGGCAGGCTGGTCGGTGCCCGCCAACCGTTGAGCTTACCGGTCGGAAAGATCACCGATCGCCGCCTTGATGTGACTTTGACGGGGCAGTAGAACCGAATATGACGACGTCGGCACGCGACGGGCAGCACGGTTCGCGCACAAGGAACTGAGGTATCGACAGTGGGCATACAGCGCATGGTGTTGAAGGAGGCCTTCCCCGAGGGGTACCTCGCCGTGACCGGACTGGAGAAGGCGAACCGCACCGGGCCTATCGAGGCGCCGTTGTACGAACTCGTCAAGATCCGCGCCTCGCAGATCAACGGATGCGCGTTCTGCCTGAACATGCATCACCGCGATGCCCGCAAGGGCGGGGAGTCGCAGCAGCGTCTCGACGTGCTGCCGGCCTGGCGCGAGGTCGAGCTGTTCAGCGACCGGGAACGGGCCGCCCTGGCGCTGACCGAAGCCGTCACGCTGATCTCGGAAGACGGCGTGCCGGACGAGGTGTGGGCGGAGGTGCGCCGCAATTTCGACGAGAGGGAAACGGCCGCACTGATTGTCGCGATAGCGACCATCAACGTGTGGAACCGGTTCGCGATCTCCACCCGGCAGCAGCCGGAACCCGCCGAGATTTCGGCATAGGGGGACGCGCACGATGCCGTACGCCGTCCCGCCCGACAACGCCGGCCGCAGCGATCCGGAGCAGGTGATCTGCTCGGCGCAGAAATGCCGGCAGCTCGCGCACTGGGCCGTGGTGTGGAACAACCCGAAGATCCACACGCCCGACCGGGAGAAGATCTGGACGGCGTGCGACGACCACCGCGACACCCTGCGCGACTATCTGACGGCGCATCGGATGAACTTTATCCGCGTCGATCCGGTGCCCTGACCTCCCGGTGGCGACGGCGCCGACCTGCCAGAATGGTGAATCATGACCGTGGTGCGCATGCTCGCCGGACGCTACCGGCTCGATTCCGAGATCGGGCACGGTGCCATGGGAACGGTCTGGAACGCCTATGACGAGATTCTCCGCCGCAGGGTAGCGATCAAGGAAGTCACTCTCCCTGCCGGAATGCCGCCCAGTGAGGCCGAACAACTGGCCGACCGGACCCTGCGCGAGGCCAGGGCGATCGCGTCGCTGTCACATCCCCATGTAGTGACCCTTTTCGACATCCTCACCCCCGACACCGGCCCGGTGATCGTGATGGAGTTGATCGTCGCCCGGTCGCTCGCGGAGATCCTGAAGGATACCGGTCCGCTCGGGGATACCGACGCGGCCGCGATCGGCGAGGCGGTCTCCGCCGGGCTGCTGGCCGCTCACTCGGCGGGGATCACGCACCGAGATGTGAAGCCCGCCAACGTGTTGATCGCCGATGACGGCCGGATCAAGCTCACCGATTTCGGTATCGCGCGCAGCGCCGGCGAGCAGACGCTGACCGCCACCGGAATGCTGCTCGGTTCGCCGGCGTACATCTCTCCGGAGGTCGCGTCGGGCGAACCGGCCTCACCTGCCGCCGATGCCTGGGGGCTCGGCGCGTTGCTCTACGCGATCGTCGAAGGTCATCCGCCGTTCGATCGTGGTGAGCCGATCGCTACCCTCACCGCGGTGGTGTCGGACCCTGTTCCTCCGCACCCGCACGCGGGACGTGTCGCTCCGGTGATCGAGGGTCTGCTGGTCAAGGACCCGAAGCAGCGCATGACGATTCCGCACGCGCACGCGCTGCTGGTCCAGGTCGCGAACGGTGCCATCTTCCAGCCGGCGCCGCCGCGGGTCGCCGATCCGGCGCGCTCCGTCGGCGCTGCTTCGGAGCCCGGCGAGGCTCGGGCAGCTGGCGAGATTCGGGGAGCCGCGGACGCCGACTCACCGTCTCGGATCTCGTCCGGCAGTGCTTCCCTGCCAGCCTCCCTTCCACCGCCACCGTGGGCCGCCGACGCCGCCGCGAGCCTAAAGCCGCTGCCGATCGCCGCCCCGCGGCGGCGGCGTGTGCTGCTGACTCTCGCGGCGGTGGCAATCTGCGCGCTTGCGATCGCGGTCGGCTATTTCGGCGTCATCGCGATGGCACGCCTCGGGTAATCCCGGAAGGCTGAGCCGGCGATTCGCCGCGAACAGCGTCATACCCGGTGGCACGTCATTCCCGTTGGCAATGGCCGGGAATCGACTCAGCCGCCGAAGGCGAGAATCGACTCAGGCGCCGAAGGCGAGACCCAGCAGATAGGTGACGGCAGCTGCGCCATATCCGATGGCGAGTTGCCGCAACGCGCGCCGCAGCGGTGGCCCGCCGGACAGCAGGCCGACGACCGCGCCGGTCGCGAGCAGCGCCACGCCGACCAGTGCGGCCGCGATGATCTGGCCCCAGAACCCCACGGCGCCAAGGAGATACGGCAGCACCGGGACCACTGCGCCGGAGGCGAAGAAGCAGAAGCTGGAGATGGCCGCACGCCAGGCCGTGCCGATCGTCTCGTGGCGATCGAGGACCGGCGCGCCGTCGGCCGGCGCATCCGCCGCCGTTCCGGTCGGGTCGTTCGAGCCGGGCACCTCGATCGGGTCGCCGAAACCCGCGTTACCGGTACCCGCGCTGTCAGAATCTGCGCCGACGAAACCTGTTCCGCCGGAAGCGGTATCGTCCGCCCAGGGCCGCAAGCCCGCCAGCACCTGCCGCGCCCGTTCATCCGCCGCGGCCGCGGACATGCCCCGTGCCCGGTAGACCAGCGCGAGCTCGTTGGCGTCGACATCCAAGTGCGGCAACACATGTCGCGCGTGCGGATCGGGCTCGGTGGCCTGCAGCAGCTCCCGCTGGGATCGCACCGACACGTACTCGCCGGCGCCCATCGACAACGCGCCGGCCAGCAGCCCGGCCAGACCCGTGAGCAGCACGACCTTGGTGGGCGCGCCGGCGGCTCCCACCCCCAGGATCAGCGCCAGGTTCGACACCAGCCCGTCGTTGGCACCGAAGACGGCCGCGCGGAAGCTCCCGGACAGCCGGCTCCGGCCACGGGCGGCGAGCCCGCGCACCACCTCGCCGTGGATCCGCTCGTCCGCGGCCATGGTGTCGGTGGCGTGTTCGTCGGTCGCATACGGCGAGCGGGCCTCGGCGCGCTGCGCTAGCGCGAGCACGAAGACCGAGCCGAAATGCCTTGCCAGGAAAGCCAACCCGCTGGTGCGCAGGCTCCCGCGCGGTATCGCCGCATCCTTCGCGCCGTGCGCGGCGAGCAGCTCCCGCCAGTGCGCGGCATGCCGACCCTCGGCCTCGGCCAGGGCGAGCAGGATCTCCCGCTCCTCGCCGCTGCGCCGCGCCGCGAGGTAGCGGTAGACGTCCGCCTCGGCATGCTCATCGGCGAGGTACCGCCGCCAGCGGTCGATCGCGTCGGGGCCCGCCGCACCGGTCACCGTGACCACCCTGCCATCACGCCGATACCGGGCCGCGGGTGCGGGCGGTCTCGCGTGGCATGGCCGCCAGGACCAGCTCGGCCATTTCGCCGGCCGCCCGGTCGATGCGTTCAGCGAGCAGATCCGGCGCGGCATCGACGCCCGTTGGAGCCGCGTCATCCGGGCCACCAGCGGGAGTGCGTTCGGCGAGATCACCGGGGGCGGCGAAAACGCCGGTCGGGGCGATCACCGCGTAGAAATAGCTCAGCAACGGTCGCATCGCGTACTCGATCACCAGGGAATGCCGGACGCTGCCACCGGTCGCACCGAGCAGCACCGGCATGCCGATGAGCGCCCGCCGATCGAGCACGTCGAAGAACGACTTGAACAGTCCGGCGTACGAGCCCGCGAAGGTCGGCGTCACCGCGATCAGGCCGTCGGCGCCGGTCACCGAGTCGACGACGCACCCCAGCTCGGGCGGCACCTGCCCGGTGACCATGGCGTCGGCGAGCGCGGTGGCGTACGGCCGCAGTTCCACGCCGACGAGACGAATCGTCATCCCGGAACGCCGTAGGGCGCGCGCGGTGGCATCGGCGAGTCGGTCCGCGAGCAGCGCCGTCGCCGACGGTTGGCGTATGCCTGCCGTGAGCACCGCGAGGGTGCACCGCCCGAGACCATCGTCGGCCCCGGCGCGATCGCCGCGGGCTAGGTCGCTCGATGCGGCACGCTGGCCCGCGCTATCGGTGAGCGCGGCGGCGTCCGACATGGCGGGCCTCCCTTCGAGATTCGGGCCGCGCCCGAACACAGCGTCATGGGCACTGCGCCACGGGCACAGCGTCACGGGCACGGTGTCATGGGCACAGCGGCACGGGCACCGCACCGCCCGAACCGACTCTAGTGGCGCGCGCTCCTTCCCCCATCGAGCGGCGGAGGGCAGGCGCGCCGCGCGGGCAACATCGCGCCGCGCCCCACCGATTACGCTCGCACCATGTCGATCCATGATGATTCGCCCGAGGCCCCGGACCCGGCCACCGCCGCGCAGAAGGCGGCGACCGCGCTCGCCACCGCGACCGGCGTGCTCCGACACGACGTTGCGATCGTGATGGGGTCCGGCTGGGCCCCGGCCGCCGCGTTGCTGGGCACGCCCAGCGCCGAGGTCGCGATCGCGGACCTGCCCGGTTTCACCGCACCGTCCGTCGCCGGGCATTCGGGCAAGGCGCTGTCCATACCCGTGGGCGGCAAACGAGTTCTGGCGCTGCTCGGCCGCACCCACTACTACGAAGGCCTCGGCGTCGCGGCCGTGGTGCACGGCGTGCGGACCGCGGTCGCGGCGGGCGCGAAGCTGGTGATCCTGACAAACGCGGCCGGGGGTCTGCGACAGGAGTACGTGCCCGGACAACCGGTGCTCATCTCGGATCATCTGAACCTGACGGCCACCTCCCCGATCGTCGGCGCGACGTTCGTCGACCTGACCGATCTGTACTCCCCGCGGCTGCGCGCACTGGCCCGCGAGATCGACCCGCAGCTGTCCGAGGGCGTCTACGCGCAACTGCCCGGACCGCACTACGAGACCCCTGCCGAGATCCGCATGTTGCGCGGCATGGGCGCCGACTTGGTCGGCATGTCAACGGTTCTCGAAGCGATCGCGGCACGCGCGGCCGGAGCAGAGGTGTTCGGGCTGTCGATGGTCACGAACCTGGCGGCCGGGATGACGGGCGAGCCGCTGGACCACGCCGAGGTACTCGCGGCGGGCAAGGCGTCCGCGGAGAAGATGGGCACGCTGCTGGCCGAGCTGGTGAACCGCGCATGACGGGGCTCTCGGCAGGGCTCTCAACCGGGCTCCGTACCGCGGCCACGCGCTGGATCGCCGACGATCCGTGCCAGGCCGATCGGGATGAGCTGCAACACGCGCTGGTGGCGGCGATCGCGGGCGATGCCGAGGCGGCCGCCGACCTCGCCGAACGCATGGGCGCTCCGCTCACCTTCGGCACCGCGGGGCTCCGCGGGCCGCTGCGGGCAGGCGCCGCGGGCATGAATCTGGCGGTGGTGCGCCGGGCGGCAGCCGGAATAGCGTCATACCTGGCGGCGGACGGCGGTACTGGCCGCACCGTGGTGGTGGGGCACGACGCGCGGCACCGCTCCGCGGAGTTCGCTGCCGATGCGGCGAGAGTCCTTGCCGCGGCGGGGTTCACGGCGCTGCTCGCGCCAGGGCCGCTGCCGACACCGATCACCGCGTTCGCCGTGCAGAAGCTGAATGCCGCGGCGGCGCTGCAGGTGACGGCGTCGCACAACCCCCCGAATGACAACGGGCTGAAGGTGTACCTCGCCGGCGGCGCGCAGATCGTCGCGCCCGTCGACGCCGACATCGAGGCAGCGATCGCGGCGGTGCCGGCGGCCGTGTCGATCGACGCATCAGGCACGCCGCAGCCGTGGCCGGAGGACCTGGTCCAGCAGTACCTGGATCGCGTCGCCTCGCTCCCCCGCGGATCGGCGCGCGCACTGCGGATCGCCGCGACCCCCATGCACGGCGTCGGCGGAGAGACGCTGGTGAAAGCGCTGGCGCAGGCGGGGTTTTCGGATGTGCACGTGGTGCCGGAGCAGGCAGTGCCCGACCCGGACTTCTCGACGGTCGCCTTCCCGAACCCCGAGGAGCCCGGGGCAACCGACCTGCTGCTGGCGCTCGCGGCGTCGATCGGCGCGGACATCGCGATCGCCAACGACCCGGACGCCGACCGCTGCGCGATCGGGGTGCCGCTGGACCCCTCGAACAAGGGCGGCGCGTGGCGGATGCTGCGCGGCGACGAGACCGGGGTGCTGCTGGGCGAACACGTACTGGCCACGCTGAACCGCGCCGCGCACCCGGACCCACTCGTCGCCACAACGATCGTATCGTCAGAGTTGTTGCGGCACATCGCATCTGCCCATGGCGCGCGGTACGACGAGACACTCACCGGCTTCAAATGGATCGTGCGGGCCGGCGACGGCGCCGGGACCGGCCTGGTCTACGGGTACGAGGAAGCCCTCGGGCACTGCGTGGACCCGGACGCGGTACGGGACAAGGACGGCATCTCCGCCGCCATGCTTATGTGCGACCTCGCGGCCGGCTTGAAGGCGGCAGGTCGCACCCTGCAGGGCGCACTGGACGACCTGGCCCGGGCGCACGGGCTACACCTCACCGACCAGCTCTCGGTCCGCGTCGAAGACCTGTCACTGATCCGGGATGCCATGGCGCGCGTGCGATCCGGCCCGCCGTCCGTGCTCGCCGGGGAGGATGTCACGGAGGTGACGGATATCCTGCCTCGCACCGACGCGGTGGTCCTGCGCTCCCACCACCGACGCGTCGTCGTGCGCCCGTCCGGTACCGAACCGAAGCTCAAGTGCTACCTGGAGGTGGTGACGGCGGTCGATCCAGGCGCTGCGGATCTCACCGCCGCGCGGGCGCAGGCGGCTGCCGATCTCGCGCAGCTGCGCTCCGACATCGCCGCCGTCCTCGGGCTGTAGAGCGGCGCGCGACGCACGGATCCGGCGAGGGCCACGCGGCCAAGAAGCGCATCGAGTTCGAGCAGTGATTGCCGGTCAGGCCGTATCGGCGGCGGGGAACTCACAGCGCAGTTGCGGCGACCAGATCCGCGCTGACGTTGGGGTTGTCCAGCACCCGGTCGGCGAACACATCGACGTATCGGCCCAATAGCTGCTCGACAGCGAGTTGAAAGTCCGCCAGGTCACCCATCCCACGGTCATCATCGACGCGACCGACAAGGCGCCCGAGCGCGGCGAAACGCAAGGCGCTGATGCCGTACTTGGCGGCGATACGCCGGAGTGCGTCGGCGTTCTCCCGCGCAGTCTGCTCATCCAGCAGAGGCGGCGCAGGAGGCTCGACAAGTGCGCGGCTCATCTGGCTAGCGTAACCGAGGCGGCGCCATCGCCAGCCTTGGTGCACCCTGTCGCGTCCCGGAACCGACCGGTGGGGATATCACTGCGATCGACGTCGAACGCTACCCCACGGGCTCGAAGTACCACGCGACATAGCCTGTGGAGAGCCACATCTCGCCGTCCGCGAAGCGGAACATGAGTTGCCCCGACGGCACACCGGACGGATCGGTGCCGAGGTCGGGGATGCGGGGGCAGGTCGACCGCACGGGCGTGCCGAGGTCGACCGTGGGATTGCTCCGGTCGGATCCATACCGGACGTCGGGATAGCGCAGGTCGCCACAGTTCGACGTCGCGTCGGCGCTGTGCTCGTGGAACGTGATCGTGAACGTGGCGTCCGGATATTTCGTGTCGACTCCGCCCGCGTCGGTGAACAACCGGGTGAGCCGGAAGGTGTACCCGATCAGTCCAGCACCGTCCGCCGATGACGACGTTCCGGCCGGAGCATGCTCCGGAGAGGTTTGCGCGGCGGCCGGTTCCTGGGTGGGCCGCGACCGGTCGGGCCCCGGCCCGGTTGCGGGCGCATCGGTTGCGGACACGCCGGTTTCAGTCGCCTGCGCCGTCACGTCGTCCGGCGCCGGTTTGTCTGCCGCGTGGAACGTTAGGCCCCGTCCCGCGGTGGACCCGAGGCCGGTGACGGTGAGCCTGCCCCCAGTGATCTCGTAGTGGAAATCGCTGCCCAGCACGGACATGTCGACGAAACACGACGTACTGTCACCACCGCCCGTGTTCCCGCACCCGACCGCGCTGCATCCCGGCGCGTCCGGCACGCGAACCGTGTTCCCGTCGATCACGATTCGCCGGCCCGGTTCGGGAGTGGTGCCGCAGCCGTTCAGCCCGTCGAAGAAGCTCAGGCGCTCGGTCTCGATCCGCAGCGTCGCGCGGATGCCATCCGGTATCGAGGACACCGATCCGGAATCGCCTGTACCGCTGATGATCCCGTCCAGAATCCACTCGGTGCTGACCAACGGCCGGTCCGGATCGGCCACCGTCCGGTCGAGAAGTTCGAGTATGACGCCGTCCGCGGTCAGGGTCAGCTCGTTGCCGGTCAGCGCGACGGTGACCCCGGCCGTGAGCAGGTCCCCGAACCACTGCTCCTGGTCCATGCGCGGTGTCTCGCAACCTATCTCGGTCATGGCCATGTTCGGAATCGTGAGCACGGTGCCGTCCCACCGCGGGGTGCCGCTCATCTGGTTGCAGCCGGCGGAGGCGGAGACCGACCCATCCTTGCCGAACTCCATCCGGATGGTGCTGCCAGGAACGAGCTCGCGGCCGGTGACGCCGGTCGACAGGAAGGTCCGCCCGGCCAATGCTTGCGCGACGCTCCTGCCGGGCATATCGCCCGCGGACGTGGACGTGCTGGACGAGACGGTTGCCCCGGGCTGTGACACGCCCGGCTGGGCGCAGCCTGCCAGCACGAGCACGGCGGCGGCAGCCGCGAACATCGTCATACGCGGTCGGTGTCTCGTCATCCTCGGCCCCCTCGATTCGCGAACCGGTGCTGTCGGTGAGACGGACGGAGAGCCGCCGCGGGTTGCATGGACCGAAGGGTCGCCGCGGAGCCGCCGGATCCGAGTGTGCATAGAACTGGGACAAATACGACAGATTGCTGCAGGATGCACACCCTCCTTCATATAGCGCGTGCATCCTGCAGCAGAATGCCCGGAACGTCCCGGTTACATGCACACCTGTCTGCTGGAATCACACGGCGCCGAACTGGCGATCGCCCGCGTCGCCCAGACCGGGCACGATGTAGCCGGAATCATTCAGCCGCTCGTCAACCGCCGCCGTGACCACCCGGACCGGCAGCCCGGACGCGGCCACGTGCTCGAGCCCCTCCGGCGCCGCGAGGGCGCAGATCGCCGTCACATCCGTTGCCCCGCGCTCCACGAGCAGCCGGATCGTGTGCACCATCGACCCGCCCGTCGCGAGCATCGGGTCGAGCACCCAGGTCGGCCGTCCCGCAAGGGATTCCGGCAGCGACTCCATGTACGGGGTCGGCAGCAGCGTCTCCTCGTCGCGAGCCAGGCCGACGAAGCCCATCTGCGACTCGGGGATCAGCGCGTGCGCCTGGTCGGCCATGCCGAGGCCTGCCCGCAGCACCGGCACGAGCAGCGGCGGGTTGGTGAGCCGCACGCCGTTGGTCCGAGCCACCGGCGTGTGCAGCGGGAACTCCTCGGTGACCAGGTTGCGACTCGCCTCGTAGACCAACATCAACGTGAGCTCGTGCACCGCAGAACGGAACGAAGCGTTGTCCGTGCGGGCGTCCCGCATGATCGTCAGTCGCGATGCGGCCAGCGGGTGGTCGACGACCGTAACGAGCAGGCCGGCAGGAATCGCGTGCGGTGCGGGCATGGGCGTGGGCTCCTTGCGGTGGCGGGGCGGCGAGCGGCCGACGATCGGCGGTCACCAGTATCGCAGCGCGCGTACCTGGCCGCCGGGCGGAGCCGTCACCCGGGACGGACGCCGAGCTCGCCGTAGGTGCCGACGAGCACGTCAAGTTGGGTCGTCCAGTTGAACCGTTCGTCGATGGCCAGGCGGCCGGCCGCCCCCATGCGGGCCGCGCGCTCCGGGTCGTGCAGCAGCGAGCGCATGGCGGCGGCGATCGCCGCCGGGTCGGACGGGTCCACGAAGACGGCGCCGTCGACCCCGGCCAGCATCTGCCGCCAGGCGGGGAAGTCGGACAGGATCACCGGGAGCCCGCAGGCCATGTACTCGAACACCTTGACCGGCGAGCTGATCAGATGGTTGGGCGTCGGCAAGAGCGTGGCCAAGCCCGCGACGGCCCCGGCGAGATGCCCGGCGACCTCGGCATGCGGAACCGGGCCGAGGTAGTCGACATAGGCCCAGCCCGGCGAGTCGGCCACCTCCTGCTGGAGCACGGCGTCCTCGAACGAGCCCATGAGCGTCATCCGCGCGGTGTCCGTGCGGCCCAGTTCGGCCATGGCGGCGACCTGCTGCACGATCCCACGGACCCGGGATATCCCGCCCACATAGACGAATCGCGCCGTCGAAGCTGCCATGGGCGCTTCGAACTGGCCGTGGTGATCGGGGAAGTTCGCCACGATGCGGACCTTGTCGGGGCGGTAGATGACGGCGCAGGCCTCGTTCACCGTGATGACGCGGTTGGCGAACGTGTTTGCCGTCCATTCGACCGCCCGGGTGAGCGCGTGCGCCGCGACCCGGGTCCGCGGCCGCAAGTACGGCTTCGCGTCGACCTGTTTGGAGAGCCACTCGTGCGCGTCGTACACGACCTTCTTGCCCAGCAGCCGCAGGGCGACGACCATCGGCACCAGCTCGGGATCGTGCACGTGATAGACGTCGGCGCGAGCGTGCAAAGCCAGCCGGAATGCCTTCGCCACGCCGACCGTCATACGGACGACGCGCCTGCCGTAGGTGGGCAGCGCGACGATCCGCACGCCGCGCCGGAACCCGTCGGCATCGGCCCGCGCGATCAGCATCACCCGGAAACCGCGCGAGGCAAGCCCGGCGCATTCGCGCCAGAAGACACGGGAATCGTCGGCCGGGTGCGCTGTCGTCACATGGCAGACACGAGGGCCGGCAGCGCCATTCGCCGTGCCGTTCGCCACAGCGGCCCCCTCGGATACCGACCGGTCCAACGCTGATCGCGAACCCGCGTGCCCCATCGTCGTCCCGCTCCGCTCGTCCCGGTTGACCGGACAGCGAAGCGCGACCCGGACTGGCGCTGCCAGAATAACGCGGAGCCGAATGAACCGAGTGCATCGCTGCTATGGTCCGGGACAAGGGCACAGCCGACAGACGGTCCAAGCCGCCAGTTACCACCGCGCCGAGTCCGCCCGCGAGCGCGTCACGGAGGTGTGTGTGGAGCCCGATCGGATCCGGGACCGGTATCGGCGGCGACCCGAGAAGGATCGCCGTTATGTGATGCTGGAGCCCGCGACGCTGCTGGCCGTCCAGGAACGGCAGCGCGCGATGGTCCGAGTGATGCGCAAGGCAGGTATGACGGACCCGTCCACGATCACGGTTCTGGAGATCGGCTGCGGGGCCGGCGGCAACCTGGTCGAGTTCATCAGGATGGGCTTCGAACCGGCGAACCTGATCGGGATGGAACTGGTCGAGGAACGGGCGGCGCAGGCTCGCCGCCGACTGCCCGAGGCGACGATCGTGATCAGCGGCGACGCGGTGACCGAAGCGATCGAGCCGGCGAGCCGATCGATCGTCCTGCTGTCGACGGTCTTCTCGTCCGTGCTGGACGACGACTTCCAGCAGCGCCTTGCCGAGGTGGCGTGGAACGCGGTCGCGCCCGGCGGCGCGGTCGTGTGCTACGACTTCGTCGTCAACAACCCGCGCAACCGCGATGTGCGGGCGGTGCCGATCAAGCGCCTGCGCACACTCTTCCCCGAGGCTCTGATGGTGAAGCGTCGGGTGACGCTGGCGCCGCCGGTCGCGCGCTGGGTGACGCGCATCCATCCGGGGCTCTATCACGTGTTCAACGCGATCCCGTGGGCGCGGACGCACTACCTGACCTGGCTGGCGAAACCTCCGGGCTGATACAGGCAGCGGCCCCTACAGTGACGGCCGCCCGGACCGTCAGCCGACCACGACGCGGCGCGCGGTGTGCCACAGGATCGCGAAGTCGCCGCGCAAGGTCCGCGTCCGGACGTAGTCCGCGTACGCCTGCGCCTTGCGCGGCAGCAGGACCGACACGTAATACGCCTCCGGATCCGCCGCGTCGCCGTACTCCTCGGCCTCGTTGCGGCGTTCCAGGGTCTCCGGGTCCGTGATGCCGGGCCGGACGCTGAGGATCACCGGCCGCAGATCGTCCGGCCAGAGCGCGACGTACTTCGGTACCTCGGGGCGCGGCCCGACCAGGCTCATGGTGCCTTCGAGGACGTCGATCAACTGCGGCAGCTCGTCCAGCTTGGTCTTGCGCAGGATGCGGCCGACGCGGGTGATGCGGGGGTCCGCGCCGACGGTGATGTTCAGGCCGGGAGCGCCGGCCCGCATGCTCCGGAACTTGTGGATCTGGAACGGGCGCCCGTGCCGGCCGACGCGGACTTGCCGGTAGAAGATCGGCCCCGGGGAGTCCAGGGTCACGGCGAGCGCGATGAGGGCGAACACCGGCGAGAGCATCACGAGCGCAACGGCCGCGACGACGACGTCGACGAGTCGTTTCATGCCAGGACTCGGTGTGCCGCCTCGATCACCCTCGTCACCTGCGCGTCCGTCATCGAGGAGAAGATCGGCAGGCTGACCGCCCCGGCGAACTGCTCGGTCGCGACCGGGAAGTCCTCGGGCCGAAGCCCATAGGTGTCCCGCCAATAGGGGTGTAGGTGCAGGGGGATGAAGTGCACGCTGCACCCCACGCCCTCCTCCGCCATCCGCTCGATGAACCGATCCCGTCCGAGCGGGGCGGCCGGCCGGATGCGCAGCACGTACAGGTGCCAGGCGTGCTGGTCTCCGGGCAGTGCCCGCTGCGGCAGCGCTACGGGCAGGTCGGCCAATCCGTCGAAATACATCTCGGCGATCTGTGCGCGCCGATCCCGCATCGACTCGGCGCGGCGCAGCTGCACCCGGCCGATCGCGGCGGCGGGGTCGGTCAGGTTGTATTTGAAGCCGGGCGCGACGACCTCGTACTGCCAGGACGGGATCTTCGACGTGTAGCGGTCGAACACGTCGCGACTGATGCCGTGCAACCGCATGGTGCGCGCGCGTGCCGCCAGCGCATCGTCGGAGGTGACGACCATGCCGCCCTCACCCGTCGTCATCGTCTTGGTGGCGTAGAACGAGAACACCGTCGCGGCACTGACTCCCGTGCCGACGAGTTGCCCTTCCGAGTACGCGGGGAACGCATGCGCGGCGTCTTCGATGACGTGAAGCCCGTGCGTCCGAGCGAAGTCGGCCAGCGCTCCGGCGGGAACCGGCAGCCCGGCGAAGTGCACCGGGATCATCGCCTTCGTGCGGCTCGTGACGGCCGCGGCCGCCGCGCCGAGGTCGATGTTCAGGGTGTCCGGGTGTACGTCGACGGGCACCGGATCCGCGCCGAGGTAGCGCACCACCTCGCCGGTCGCGGTGAAGGTCCAGGTGGGCACGATGACCTCGTCGCCGGGCCCGATGCCCGCCGCCTCCAGCGCCAGGTGCAGGCCGGCCGTCGCCGAGTTCACCGCGACCGTGTGCAGGCCGGGCTGCAGCGCGGCCCCGAACTCGCGCTCGAATGCGGCCGCCTCTTTGCCGGTCGTCAGCCACCCGGAGCGGATCGCGTTGGCCGCCGCAGCCACCTCGTCCTCACCGATATCCGGTAGTGCGAACGGAATGAACTCTGCCTCAGCCATGTGCCCGTGCCCTTTCTCCAGCGCATACCGCACCGCTCTGCAGACTATCGCCCGCCCACGTCCCCGTGCCGGCACGCCGGGGTCCGCCGCGCGGGCCGCACCGCGCGAGCCGCACGGCGCGCGCATCAGCGCCCGAGGGTGCCTGCCCTGAGCCGATCGTCATAATCGCGGGACGCACGCAGGCACACCCAGAACAACGCGGCGTACGCCACCACATACGCGGCCGAGAGCGCGACCATGGCGGCCGCCGGACCGGCGCCCAGGATCGCGACCAGCATCGGCGCGCCCATCGCGAGCACCAGCCGCGCGGTATCCCAGGCGAGCTGCGTCCCCTGCCGTTCGAGGACGAGGAGCGTCTGCGAGACCGGCGAGACCGCGAGCTGCGCGAGGAAACCCAGCGCCAGGATCTGCGCGTACCGCCCGGCCTCGGTCCACTCGCCGCCGAACACGAACCGGAAGATCGCCGGGCCGAACACCATGATGACGATCGCCACCGGCGCGCCGAGGGCGGCGAGCACCCGGACGTTCGCGACCACGATCGGCCGCAGCGGCCGGTCCCGGTCCCGGATGGCCGCGCTCGCCTCACCCTGGAAGACCCGGCCGACGGCCTGGCCGAGCAGGCTCGCCGGCGCGACCATCACCCGGATGGTCAGCCCGAGCAGACCGACCACGACGTTCCCGTAGTACGCGCTGATGACGAGGAACGGCGCCTGCTGGCCGAGCACATTGATCAGCGCGGACCAGGACGACACGAGCGGGAAACGCCGGTACCGGCTGATGGACTCCCGCATCAGGCGCCGATCGGGCCGCTGCTGGCGGAGCAGGCCGCCCGAGGAGAAGAGCCCGCCGACGGCCGCGATCCGGCCGATCACCTGTCCGATAAGCAGCCCGGTCGAGCGCAGCACCGTCGGGCCGAGCGCGAGCTGCGCCGCGGACTGCCCGACGCCCTGCAGCCCGTTGCGCAGCCCGAGGGCCCGGTACCGCTTCTCCCGCACCATCCAGGTCAGCAGCACCTGGTCGACACCGACCATGAACGTCCCGACGGCCACCAGCCACCAGACGTCCGCGAGGCCAGGGCTGGCGAACAGCCGGCCGAGTGGCCCGGCGACCACGGGCTGCAGCAGCCAGATGACGGCCGACCCGACGGTGGTCAGGCCGAGTGCCCACCACGCGATCCCGGCGGCCACCCGATCGGCCTTCGGCAGCGGGATCGCCGCGTCCAGCCGAAACAGGACGCCCGTTCCGAGGATCGAGATGACGGAGACGAACACCGTCATCAGGCCGAAGTCGGCGGTCGTGTACAGGCGAGTGAGGATGGGCGAGACGGCGAAGGCCACGCCCTGGCCGATCAGGCTGCCGATCAATATGACGATGACGTTGCCGCCGCTCGCCCCGGCGATGAGCCGACGGATCCGCGCGAGACCGCCGCGAGCGGGGGCCGAGGCGGAATCCGCTGGCGGCTCACCGACGTCGCGTTCCACGTCACCGCCCTCTCGGCCGAACGACATGCGGGATCTCCCGGACCGGCCACGCGCGTTCGACCCTACAACGGGCGCCCCTCGGCGCGAACGACCCCGGCCAGGCCGCGTCGACTAAACTCGCACACCGTGAGCAGCTCCGCGCCGATGCCTTTCCGCAAGGAGCACGCTCGGCTTCTCGTGTTCGCGGGGACGCTGACGCTGATTGTGGCGCTGCACTTCTCGTACCAGTACCTCATCGCGCCGTTCTACTCGTACGCGAAGCTCACCTACACGAGCCCCGATCCGCTGATCTACGGCCTGCTGATCGTGCTGATCCTCGCGATGGCGTTGATCATGCCGCTGCGGCTGGCCCGGCCCTCCGATTTCGTGCTGTGGGTGCTGTACGCCGTCATGGTGATTCCCAGCATGATGATCCCGTACCTGACGCGCACGCTCGGCACCGCGACGCAACTGATGATGGCGTTCGTGATCACCGCCTGTTTTTCCGGTGTGATCCTCGCCGCGCGCATCCCCGACCACGCGTTCCGCGCGCGGATCCGCACGGTGAGCCCGCGCGTCTTCTGGCTCGGCATCATCCTGTTCAGCGCCGCGACCTACGGCGGTCTGGCCGCGTCCGGCGCCATCAAGTTCGCCATCCCGTCGCTGACCCAGGTCTACGACGTGCGGGCGCAGTTCTCCGACTACCTCGCGAACAACCGCGTGGTCGGCTACCTGGTGCCGAACCAGGCGAACGTGATCAACCCGCTCGTCATCGCCACCGGGCTGTATCTGCGACGCTGGTGGATGGTGATCGTCGGCATGCTCGGCGAGCTGGTGATCTACGCGGCGGCGGCCTACAAGACGGTGCTGTTCGCCATCCCGGTGCTGCTGATCGTCGCGTTCGTGTTCCGCAAGAGCCGCCCGCGGCAGAGCGCCTTGATCCCGTGGGCGTTCGTGGGCGTGATCAGCGTCTCCGCGCTGATCGACGCGGCGCTGCACACGCCGTGGATCACGTCGCTGTTCACGCGGCGGTTCATGGACCTTCCGGGGTTCCTTACCGGCGCGTGGGTGAGCGTATTCTCCGAGGGGCCGAAAGCCCTGTTCGCATACAGCTTCCTGTCGAAGTTCTTCTTCTACGATTACGCGACCCCGCCCGCATACGTGGTGGCGGCGCAGGTCCTCGGGTCGCCGCAGACGAACGCCAACGCGAACCTGTTCGGCGACGGCTACGCCAACTTCGGCTGGTGGGGCATGGCCTTCGAGTCAGCCATCCTGGCCGTCGTGCTCGTGCTGGCGAACAAGTTCAGCCGCGGCATCCCGCTGATGATCGTCATCCAACTCTTCGTCATGGCGTCGATCACGCTCGCCAACACCTCGGTGGTGACGGCGCTGCTAACACACGGACTCGTGGTCGGCCTGATCGTCCTCGCGGCGGCGCCGCGGTCGATCTGGGCTCGGTCGACATTGGTACAGCGCGGCCGCCGGTCCCATCCGCCGCCGGCCGTCGCGGCGACGGCATCCTCCTATGACGGCACAGCGTCGTGGTGGCAACGCTCCAAACTCGCGGCGGTGGCCGCCCGGCAGAATCACGAGGGCTGATATGCCGGCGACACCTGCCGACGAGCTTCCGCCCGCCGGCGTAGCGGCACGCGCCGATGACGGCCGGCCGGGCTCCGGCGACGGGCTCACGCTCTGGTTGGTGAACCAGTACGTGAATAAGTACCCGGATGCCGGGTTCACCCGCCATCACCTGCTCGCGCACGCGATGAGCTCGGACGGCGTGGACACGACGATCTTCACGGCGGCGAACGCCGGGCCGCACAAGCAGTCCCCGGACGGGCGGCGTCCGCGGCGGGCCCGGACCGAGACGGCGCTGGATACCCGGTTCGTGTGGCTGCCCGCGCACGACTACACGGGCAACGGGCTCGGGCGGATCATCAACATGGTCGGGTTCGGCCTATCCGTCGTGCGCCACGGGTGGAACGTGCGGCGCTACGGCGTGCGCCCGCCGGATGTGGTGCTCAGCTCGGACCCGCAACCGTTCGCGAGCCTGGCCGGTTGGGTGCTGGCCCGCCGGTACCGGGTGCCGTTCGTCTACGAGGTGCGCGACATCTGGCCCGAGTCGCTGGTGCAGATCCTGGGTGTCCCCCGCTACCACCCGCTCGTGGTGCTATTCGATTGGATGGAGAAGTTCCTCTACCGACGCAGCAGCCTGCTGGTCGGCGTCCTGCCGGGCATCGGTGAACACGTCAAGGCCCGCGTCGGCCGGAAGGCGCCCCCGTTCGTGTGGGTGCCGAACGGCATCGCGGTCGAGACGATCCCGGGGCTGAAGGAGGCGGCGGCGCCCGACGAGCCGGGCGCGGCGTACGACGCCGTGACACCGGACGCGGCACCTGCGGCACCGGCCGAGGAGTTCGTCATCGTGTATGCGGGCGCGCACGGTCCGCCGAACAGCCTCGACACGATCATCGACGCGGCGCAGATCATCGAGAACTCCGCCGGTGAGACCGGCATCCGGGTGCGCTTCGACCTGTACGGCTCCGGGGTCTCGAAGGAGGACCTGATCGAGGATGTGCGCCGCCGGAACCTGACCTCCGTGCACTTCCACGACCCGGTTCCCAAGAGCCGGGTGGTGAACCTGGTGCGCGCGGCCGACGCGTCGATCATCACGTATCGCAGCATCGACCTGTACCGCTTCGGGGTGAGCCCGAACAAGGTGTTCGACTATCTCGCCGCCGGTCGCCCGGTGATCGTCGCGCTGGACGCGCCGAACGATCCGATCGCGCTCGCGCACGCCGGGGTCTTCGCGCGCGCCGAGGATCCGGCCGATCTGGCCGCGGTCATCAGGTCGCTCGCTGCCATGCCAGCCGCGGAGCGCGAACGCATCGGCCGGAACGGGCAGCGCTACGTCTGCGAGAACCACGACATGGCCGAGCTGGGCAGGCGACTCGCGTCCGCGCTGCGGGGTACCGTGGCGCGGTATCGACGCGTGGGCTGACCACCGAACAGCGTCATACCCGTCACGCACCGGGATCGAAACCGGCGGCCGCGACGGCGATGCGCTGACCCCTGTTGCACGGCGACCCGACCGATAGCCCGCGCATGACGCGGCCGATCCCGACGCCGCCGCGATCCCCTACTCCGCAGCGAGACTCGCTGTGCGGCCGGTCATATCGGCACACATGTCGGCGAGCTCGGCGATCACCCGGTCGTGGGTCTCGTCGTTCATCAGCTCGAGCCGAAGGCTGGGGTGCACGGCCGGCACGAGGCAGTGCGAGATCATCGGATGCGAGATCCGGCGGCCGTCCTCACCGGGCCCGAACAGCTCCTCGCTCAGCTTCTCGCCGTGCCGCAGACCCGTGTACTGGATCTCGATGTTCTTGCCCGACATGCCGATGAGCTGACGGGCGACGTCATCGATCTTGACGGGCTCGCCCATGTCCAGTACCAGGACCTCGCCGTCGCGGCCGATCGCGCCGGCTTGGATCACCAGCTGGACGGCCTCCTGCACCGTCATGAAGAACCGCTCCACATTCGGGTCGGTCACCGTCACCGGCCCACCGGCGGCGATCTGCGCGGCGAACGCGGTGAGCACCGACCCGCGGCTGCCGAGGACGTTGCCGAACCGCACACTCAGGTACGTGCCGTCGGCCTCGCCGGCGACGGCGGAGGTCAGGCCCTCGGCGATCCGCTTCGTGTAACCCAGCACATTGACCGGGTTCGCGGCCTTGTCGGTGGAGACGTTGACGAATCGCCGCACCCCCGCCTTCCGCGCCGCATCGAGCACGTGCCAGCTCCCCCACACGTTCGTCTTGACCGCTTCGGTGGGGTACTGCTCCAGCATCGGCAGGTGCTTGAGGGCGGCGGCGTGGAACACCACGTGCGGGCGGCGCTCCTCGAAGATCTCCGCGATGCGTTTGGCGTCCCGGATGTCCGCGAGCACCACGTCCGGGGTGTCGAGCATGGCGCGACCCTCGATCGAGAGCTCGACCGCGTGCAGCGCACTCTCATCGCGGTCCAGCATGATCAGTTCCGCTGGGCCGAACTGATGGATCTGGCGGCACAGCTCCGAGCCGATGGAGCCGCCCGCGCCGGTCACCAGGACGCGTTTGCCCGCGAGGTATCCCGCGATCGCGGCGATGTCGGTGTCCACCTGGTGCCGGCCGAGGATGTCGGGAAGGTTGATATCGCGGACGTCGCGGATGCCCACCTGGCCGTCGAGCAGCTCGCTGATGCCCGGCACGACCTTCAGCTGGAGCTTGGCGTCGAAAGCGGATCGCGACAACCTGCGCAACAGATCGGATCCGGCCGTCGGAATCGCCACCACGACGGTCTTGGCGCCGACCTCCGCGGCGACGGTCGCCATATCCGCCGTGGTACCCAGCACCGGAACGCGGTCGATCCGCAGGTGCCGCCGCCCGGGCTCGTCGTCGAGCAGACCGGCCGGCGCCCACTTCGACGTGGGATCGTTGACCATGGACCGGATCAACTGCAGACCGGCGACGCCCGCACCGATCACCAGCACCGGCTCCTTGCCCCGCTCGGCGCGCTTCGCGACACGCGTCTCCCGCCGCCAGCGCACCATCGCGCGGCCCCAGGCCATCACGATGAGCGCCGCCAGACCCGCCGTCACCGGGATCGATCGCGGTATGTAGGAGGGGTTTGTGACGTAGTTCGCTACGAAGACCAGCGCGGAGACGATGAACACCGCGACGCCCAGGCGGAGCATCTCGTCCAGACTGGCGAGCGGCGCGCGGCCGAGGTGCAGCCGCAACGGCCAGCTCACCAACGCGTAGGCGACCACGACCACCACGAACACCACGATGACGTGGGTCCACGGCACCTTTCCGGCGTCCAGGTTCAGCCGGACGAACGCGGCCACCAGGTACGCGGCCGCCCAGACGACACTGTCGAAGGCGAGCAGCTTGACCAGCCGCTCCGGTCCGTGTTGCGCGCGGATACTTTCGTAGATCTCGTGGTCCCGAGAATCGTCCCGAGAGTCGTCCCGCGCGCTGTTCACCGGCACCCCACAAGCATCTTCTGCAACGCCGCACATTCCTGAAATCGGTATACACGTCAGCCGGCGGCACACCGCGGGCAATCACTCGTAGCATAATCGACGGAGCCTTTGCGGCCGTTCGGCGCTTGTCGACGGCGTGAGGCCCTCAACGATTTTCGATCTTCTGGAGTGGCCCGTGAACTTTCGTGATGTCGTGCGCTTCGTGCGCGGCCGGTGGTGGGTGCTGATCGGCTGCGTCGTGCTCGGTGTGCTCGTCTCCGGCGCGTTGGCCGCTGCGTCCACGCCGAGCTACCAGTCGTCGACCCGGGTGCTCGTGGCCACACCGGAGGCCTCGCAGACCTCGCTGGTGCCGCCGGGCGGGCTCGCGCCGCCGCAACGCGCGATGAACTACGCGCAGCTCGTCACCGGCACCACGCTCGCCCAGAAGGTGATCAATGATCTCGGTCTGAAGGAGACGGTGCCGTCGCTGCTGAAGGAGACGCAGGCGACGGTGCTCAACGGCACGACCATCATCCAGATCGACGTCAGCAACGCCGACCCGCACCAGGCGCAGCGGATCGCGCAGGCGTTCGCGACGCAACTGGCCGCCTATGTGCCGGCTATGGAGGCATCGACCGGGGCCACCGGCAATCCCGTGAGCCTGACGGTGACCGACCCGGCGGACCTGCCGAACACACCGAAGGGCGCGGGGCTGGTGACGATGACCGGCCTCGGCTTCGTGGTCGGCCTGGTGGTCGGCGCCGGTGCGCTGTGGCTGCTCGCCTACCTGCGGTCGTCGACGCTGGGTGCCGCGCGACTGCGGGAGGTGACCGGCAAGCCCGTGCTCGGAGTCCTGCCGCGCGGCAAAGCGTCGGCAGGCGAACAGATCTGGGCCGGGCACGACCCACGATCCGAGTCCATCCGGGCGCTGCGCAGCGCCGTTCAGTACATTCCCGTCGAGAGCGTGGCGAGCACCGGGGGCACCGGCGGCACGGCACCGATCTTCACCGTCGTCGGGGTGCGCCCCGGCAGTTCGGCCAGCACGGTCGCGGCGAACCTGGCGGCGTCCTTGGCGTCCGCCGGCCAGCGGACACTGCTGATCGACGCCGACCTGCACCGGCCGCGCGTCGCGGACCTGCTGTCGCTCGGGAGCGGCCCGGGGCTCTCGGAGGTCCTCGCGGGGACGGCGGAGTTCGGAAGCGCTGTGCGCCGCGCTGCCGTCGGGTCGCTCGACGTGCTGACGGCCGGGTCGGCGCCGGCGGACCCGACCGAGAAGGTGCAGTCCGACGCCATGGATTCGCTGCTCGCGAAGGTGCGCGACGCCTATGACGTCGTTCTCGTCGATGCGCCTTCGCTGCTCACGGTCAGCGATGGCGCGCTGCTTACGGCGGCCACCGACGGCGCCATCCTGGTCGTGCGCTACGGCCGGACGACGGAGGCCGATCTGCGCGCCGCAACCACGCGGCTCGACCTGGTCCACGGCAGGGTGCTGGGTTCGGTGCTCACCGGCGTACCGAAGGTCGACGTCGGGGCCGAGGCGGGCGCCACGGCCGACCGCATCGCGCCGGCGATGGATCGGTGACCTGGATCTCAGCGAGCCTCCGCGCCTCGGGAGTCGCGGAACCGACGGTAGAGATCGCCTGCGGCAGAAACGAATTCGCGCGGCGAATGGCGCCGTAGCGCCCATGCCGCCGAGGCGGCCGCTCGACTGCGAGCGGCCGACGGATCGTCGAGGACGGCACGCACCGCATCGACCGCATCTACCTCCGCCGTGTTCCAGATCGGCGGCTCGTCCCCGTACGCCGCGCCCGCGGTGAATCGCGCGACGAGCGGGCGCTGCATCACCATGGCCTCGAGGTCGGAGACGCCCAGGCAACCGCTCGCCAGCTGTCCGATGACGACGTCCGCTGCCGAGAGCAGATCCCGGAATCGTGGCGCCGGGATCATCGGGATCAAATCCACGCCGGCGGCCCGGGCGCGCGCGGCGCCGACGCCCCAGTCGATCCCGATCAACCGGACGTCCGGCTGCTCGGCGCGCAGCCTGGTCGCGGTCTCGACAAGCAGATCGAGCCCCTTGACCGGATCCCACCGACTGGCGAACACCACCGTCGGCCGCCCCCCCGCATCGCCGTCGATGCCGAACGATCGCAGATCGCCGGTGGGTTGCTCACGGTGGCGTTCGACCGCGTCCGCGCTGACCGGTGCGGGCAGCCACACCGCGTCCGGGCGCAGGCCCAGCACGATGTCGGCGAGATCCGGCGTCGAATACGCGACGACTCCGGCCCTGCGCACGCCTGCCTGCACCAGCCGCCCCAGGCCGCGCTGGGAGAGGTTGCGCCGCACGTCGGTGCCGTGCAGGTGCAGCAGGTAGGGGCGCCGCACGCTCCACGCGTAGTAGCCGAACAGTCCGTAGTGGATGTGCAGGACGTCGGCGGCGCGTCCGGCGGAATGGAAGCGCGCGAGGTCGTTGAGACGCCGCGCGACCTTCACCGGCGTGGGGGCGCCGCGCACCGCCGGCAGCGGCCACAGCGACCAGTCCAGCCCTTCGCGCCTCGCCTGCTGCACCGCGGTCGACGCCACCCCCGCCACGTCGTTGACATGCAGCACCCGCAGTGCCTCCGGCGCCCCCGGTTGCTCCCGCGTGGCACGCTGCGCATCGTCAGGCATGGGACGGCACCCGCCAAGCGCGCAGGATGCCCCGCAGCTCGGGCAGCACGGCCGTGGCGGCGACGATCGCCGCGACAACGCCCACCGACACTTGTACGACGATCGGCCGGTGGATGACCGACATGCCGACCACGATGCCGAGGGCCGCCACGAGAACGGACCGCAGGCCCAATCCCATCCGCAGGCCGCCGTGCCTGCGTGCGGCCTCCACCACGGGTATGACGCTTTGCACGACCGAGCCGGCGAGGTATCCCCAAGCGACCATGACGATCGATGTGCCGAGCGCGAACCAGAAGGCCAGCCCGATCGCGAAGCCGATCACGGACGCGGCCGCCGGGACCAGGTAAGCGCGGCCCGGATCGCTGGACAGCGCGTTCACGGCGGGAACGCTGGCGATCGACACCCACGTCGCCCACAGCATGATGAGCAACGTGGTCGCTCCGCCGTGGAACGATGCTCCGTACAGCGCGAGCAGCGCACTGGCGATCATCCCGGCGAACGCGAACGCGGGGAGCATGGCCGCCGCAAGCACATCGGTGCCCACGACGAGCTGCCGCCGCACCAGGGCTGCGTCGGACCTGCCGGCCGCTCGCGCCATCGCCGGGAACAGCACGACGGACAAGGCCCTGGGCAGCAGGTAGGCGGGCGTCACCAGACTCATCGCGGCCGCGAACAGGCCCGAGCCGTGACCGGGGTCCGCATGCGCCGCGAAGATCTGCGACAGCTGCAGGAATCCCGCGCTGGATGCGGTGCCCGCGGTCGTGACCGCGGCGAACGGCACGATCACCCGCCACAGGCCGGTGCCGTCGTGCCTTCCGGTGATCGATCGGCGGCGCCAGCCGAAGAGCGAGACGTGCGCGCCCAGTGCGAATCCGAGGTAGACCAGCACCATCGGGGCCAGCAGCCAGGAACGCGCCGCGGTGACGGCGACGAGCACCAGCGTCCCCGCGAACAACGCATCCCAAATCAGTTCGAGCGCGGCATACCGGGCCACCTGGTCGACGCCGTACATGACGGCCTTGTAGTACGTGTAGCAGCCGTACCCGAACGTCAGCGCGAAGGCCATGGCGGCCTCCGCCCGGCCGTCGGTCGGAATCAGCACGACGGCGATCGCGGCGACGATCAGGCACACCAGGTGGTGGCCGGCGGTGGCGCGCGCCAGGATCGTCCTGCCCTGCGGCGAATCGATCGTCAGGCCCCGCGTCGCCATCTGCCGCGCCACCGATTGCCCCATTCCGGGCGAGCAGAGCAGCGTCGCGAAGACGGCGCCGGAGATGATGACGTTCGCGTGGCCGAGCGTGGGCGGGCCGAAGACATGTCCGACGAGCAGGGAGAACGCGAGGCGGATCGCCCCAGAAGCGGCGATCGTGACCAGGGACAATACCGTCTTGTAGATCAGCCGCTCGCGGACCACGCGCTGCCTTCCCGCGTCGGAGACGCGCCGTGAGTACCATCTCTGTGTGCGGGCACTGCTTAGGGGAGCCTTGCGTTTTTACTCTAACGGCACGGCCCGCGAGCGCGATCGGTCGGTCACATCGAAGGGGTTCGTGTGCGAGTCTGGGTGGATCTGACCAATTCTCCCCACGCACTGTTCTTCGCACCGATCGCGCGGGCGATCGCCGCCCGCGGTGACGAGGTTCTCGTCACCGCACGCCACTTCGCGTACACCGTCGAATTGGCCGAGAAGTTGTTCGACGCACCGCTGGCGATCGGGTCCGGCGCACGGCAATCGCTCGCCGGCAAGGTCGGTTCGCTCGGCGCGCGGGTCAGGGAACTCCTCCCCGTCATCCGGCAATTCTCACCGGACGTCGCGGTGGCGCACGGCTCCTACGACCAACCGATCACCGCCCGCCTGCTCGGAATACCGCAGCTGACGATGGTCGACTACGAATACCACCCGGGCACCCACCTGCTCTTCCGGCTGGCCACGAGACTGCTCCTCCCCGAGGCGTTCTCACGCGATCTGGTGAACTCGCACGGGGGACGTGGCAAGACCTGGCGATATCACGGGCTCAAGGAGGAGGTCTACCTCACCGGTTTCCGGCCGAGCGAGGCGGAGCGCGCCGACCTTGGTATCGCCGATCGGCAGGGGCCGGTCGTCACCCTGCGGCCGCCGGCCGTCGGGGCGATGTACCACCGACAGGAGAATCCGCTCTGGCCGACGCTGATCAAACACCTACAGCAGCAGACCGACGTGCTGACGTTCGTACTCCCCCGGCATCCGTCGCATGTGCCCCAGGTCAAGGAACTCTGCGAGGCCCCGAACGTCCACGTGCTGGAGCACACCGTCGACGGACCGGCGCTGGTGTGGTGGTCGGACGCGTTGATCTCGGCGGGCGGGACGATGAATCGTGAGGCGGTTGCCCTGGGCACACCGGTGTGGTCGATGTTCAGCGGGCGCCTGGGCTCCGTGGACCGGGCGCTGATCGCCGACGGCCGACTCCGCCGGCTGACCTCGGCATCGGACGTCTCCGGGCTGGTCTTCACCCGGCGGGAGCGCCCGGAGTTCCCGGCGTTCCCGAACGACGTGCTGGGCCAGGTGCTGCGCGCGATCGATCGGACCGCCCTGACCGGACGCCGGGGACACCGCCCGGGAGGAGCGCGATGACCGACGTCGGCAGCACCGCACCCGCTCCCCGCGCCCGTCATACGGCGGACGCGGCCCCGACCTCGCGCGCGACCGTCGCGTTCACCGCGTTGGTCGCCATCGCCCCGGCTACCCCCCACGTCGCGGTGGCCGGAACCTTCCTCGACTACAGCGATCTCAGCACGCTGGCCGCTGCGGCCGTGGGCCTGATCGCGGTGTTACGAAGCGGCCGGTGGCGCGACCTCACCGTCCGGCGGGCGCCGGAGGCGTTCGCGCTGGCGCTCGTCGTGCCGTTCACGCTCATCGCGGCCCTGCTTGCCGGGTCGGTTCACTCGCTCGCCTCCGGGCCGGTTCGGTGGTTGCTGAACGCCGTGGTGGTGGCGCTGGCCTACCTGCTGATCCGCAGCCCGTCGGACGGCCGGCGCATGATCCGCGCCCTGGTCGCGGTCTCGGTGTTCGAGGCCGCCTTCGGGCTGGTCTCCTACGCGCTGCGGTGGTACGGGCCCGGCGGGCTGATCGGAATCTCATACACCGAGGGCGTGATCGGCGGCATGTTCGTCTGGGGCCGGATCACCGGCACCACGGCGATGGCCTCGACGTTCATCGGCGGCTTCTTCGCCATGACCCTCCCCATGGCGGTCGGGCTCGCCATGGCGGCACGTGGGCGTGCCCGCTGGGGGTGGTGGGCCAGCGCCGTCCTGATTCTGGTCGCGCTCGTCTTCACGTTGTCACGGACCCCCATCGCCCTCGCCGGGGCCGCCGTGGTGATCTTGCTGCTGGCGGCGGCGCGACCACGCGTCTGGGTGCCGATCGTCGCGGTCTGTGCGGCGGTCTTCTTCGCAACCCCGCTACGCGCCCGCATGTTCAACTTCGACAACGATCGGCTGGCGCTCTGGAACGCGGGGTGGCGGATGTTCGTCGACCACCCGTGGTTCGGGGTCGGCCCCGACCAGTACATGAAGTATTTCTACCTGTACAAGAACACGCCGTTCGGGGTTGCCGACGCGACACCGCACAACTCGCTGCTGTACCTCGGCGCCGAATCCGGTGTCTTCGCGGCGTTGGCGCTCGCGCTCGCCATCGCGCTCAGCCTGCGCTTCCTCCGGTCGCGTGATCCCCGCATCCTGGGCCCGACCCTCGGGCTGGCCGCGTTCATGGTCGACGCGATGACGACGAACCTCTACTCGATCCCGTCCATCGCGATCACCGCGTGGATGATCGCCCCCGCAGTTGCGCCGATGGTCCTCGAGGCAAGGCGGCGACGGTCCGACCGGAGCGCGGACTCCGGTGACGTGGTCCCGGCGTCACCCGACGCCCCATGAAGATCGTCTCCATCGTCGGCGCCCGCCCGCAGTTCGTGAAGCTGGCGCCGATCGCGCACGCCTGCGCCCGGCACGCGGACATCGAGCACGTGATCGTGCACACCGGGCAGCACTACGACCGGACGATGTCCGACGTGTTCTTCGAGATGCTCGACATCCCCAACGCCGACGTGGATCTCGGCATCGGCTCCGGATCGCACGGCGCGCAGACCGGAGCCATGCTCACCGCGATCGAGGAGGTGCTGGAGCGGGAGCGGCCGGACTGGACGCTGGTCTACGGGGACACCAATTCGACGCTGGCCGGCGCGTTGGCCGCGGTCAAGATGCACCTGCCGGTGGCCCACCTCGAAGCCGGCCTGCGCAGTTTCAACCGCCGCATGCCCGAGGAACACAACAGGGTGCTCACCGACCATGCGGCCGACCTACTGCTGGCACCTACCGCGGTGGCGATGCGACACCTCGCCGACGAAGGCCTAGCGGAGCGTTCCGTCCTGGTCGGCGACGTGATGACGGATGTGTGCCTGCGCACCGTGGCGGCCCTCGACGGGCGGCCAGCCCCGCTCCCCGCGGGCGTCGACGCGGCCGAGCCCTACCTGCTAGCCACCATCCACCGCGCGGACAACACCGACGAGAAGCCGCGCCTGGCAACGATCCTCGATCACCTTGCGGCGCTGCCGATTCCGGTCGTGCTCGCGGCGCATCCGCGGCTCGTCGCCCGGGCAGAGGGCTTCGGCCTGGAACTTGCGCGCGGCGCGATCCGCACCACCGAGCCACTGCCCTACCCGGACATGATCGCCGCCGTCTCCCGGTCGGCCGGCGTCGTTACGGACTCCGGCGGCCTGCAGAAGGAGGCCTACCTGCTCGGCGTGCCGTGCACCACCGTGCGCACCGAGACCGAATGGCCCGAAACACTTGTCGACGGATGGAACGTGTTGGACCCGGAGCTGGCGGACCTGCCGCGGATCGCGCTCCGGCCGGTGCCCGCGGCCGCGCGCACCCACCCGTACGGCACGGGCGACGCCGCCGAGCGCGCCCTGGACGCACTGCTCAGCGCCGGGAGGTAAACCGCGCCGGCGCGAACATCGTCATACTCGGTTTCCCGACCGCACGCGAATCCGGTGGCGCCGCAAAATTCGGCAGCACAGCGGTACCGCGGCGTGTATCAGGACGCCGAAGCCCTGCTTACCAAAACGCCTTCCGAAACAGTGCCTACCGAACCGCCCGGCCGATGACGCGGACGTCCACGCCGGGGAACGCGTCCGCATCCAGGATCGCGCGCCCGTCCACGATCACGGAGACGCCCGGCAGATCGGCCGCCGCCAGCGATCGATACTCGTCGTGGTCGGCCTGCAGGATCGCCACGTCCGCGGCATCGCCGAGATGGTAAGGCGCCCAACCGAAGTGCGCGATCTCCTCATCGGTGTACATCGGGTCGTGCACCAGCACCGTCGCGCCCGCGGCCCGCAGCGCGTCGACGGTGGCGAACACGCCGGAGAACGCCGTCTCCTTGACGCCGCCGCGATAGGCCGCGCCGAGCACGGCCACGCGGGCGCCGGCGAGATCGCCGTAGGCGCCGGCGGCCAGGCCCACCGCATAGGACGGCATGGCGGCGTTCGCGGCCCGGGCGGCCCGCACCACCGTCGCGGCGGGGTCGTTGAACAGGTAGAGCCGCGGGTACACCGGGATGCAGTGCCCACCGACGGCGATGCCCGGCCGGTGAATGTGCGAATACGGCTGCGAGTTGGACGCCTCGATCACCTGGTAGACGTCGATGCCGTGCTCCGCGGCGAAGGTAGCGAACTGGTTCGCGAGGCCGATATTGACGTCCCGGTAGGTGGTCTCGGCGAGTTTCGCCAGTTCCGAGGCCTCGGCGGAACCGAGATCCCACACGCCGTTGCCGCGCGGCAGATCCGGCCGTTCGTCGAACTGCAGCACCTGCTGGTAGAAGGCGACGCCGCGCACGGCCCCCTCGGGCGACAGCCCGCCGACTAGCTTCGGGTACTTGCGCAGGTCCGCGAAGACCCGGCCGGTGAGCACCCGCTCCGGGGAGAAGATCAGGTGGAAGTCGCGCCCCTCGGCCAGCCCTGACCCGGTCTCCAACATGGGCTTGAACCGGTTCCGGGTGGTGCCCACCGGCAACGTGGTCTCGTAGGAGACCAGCGTCCCTGCCTTGAGCCCCCGGGCCACGTCGGCCGTCGCCGCGTCCATCCAGCCGAAGTCGGGCTGGTCGTGATCGTCCACGAAGAGCGGCACGACCACCACGACCGCATCGGACTCCGAGACCGCCTGCGCCGTATCCGTTGTCGCGGTGAGCAGGCCGGACGACACGACCGTCGCGAGCTTCTCGGCGAGATACGCCTCACCCGGGAACGGCTCGTGGCCGGAGTTGATCGTCGCGACCGTGTCGGCGTTGACATCCGCCCCGCGCACCCGATGCCCACTCGATGCGTACTGCACGGCGAGCGGTAGGCCGATCTTGCCCAGGCCGACGACGGTGATGTTCATGCATTCTCCAAGAGGCTGATGGTGGTGCCGGAGGCTGCGGACCGCACGGCCGCCTCGGCCACGATCACGGTGTCCAGGCCCTGCTGCATCGTGACGATGTCGGTGTCCTTGCCGAGGACGGCGTCTCGGAAGTTCTGGTGCTCGATCCGCAGTGGCTCCGGCTTATCGATGCCGTACCGGATCACGTCACCCTCGGTCACCCCACGGAACTGGGCGAGGTTGTCCCAGGTGTTGAGGTTCGCGCCGTTGGCGTAGAACGTCAGCTCGGCGGTGAGCGTATTGGCAACGAAGGCGCCGCGTTCCCCGGTGATCGTGGTGACCCGCTCCTTGAGCGGCGAGAGCCAGTTGACCAGGTGGTCGGTGACGGTGCCGCCCTCGAGCTCCCCGCTCATGGCGACCAGGTCCTCGTACGGCCGACCCGACCGCTTGGCGGTGAACGCGGACACCTTCGCGAAGCGCTGCCGCACCACCCACGCCGTGAGGTCGATGTCATGCGAAGCGAGATCGAAGATCACACCGACGTCGGAGATGCGGTTCGGGAACGGCCCCTGGCGGCGGGTCGCGATCTGGAAGACCTCGCCGAGGTCGTCGTTGTCGATCCGGGCGCGCGCCGACTGCAGCGCGGGGTTGTAGCGCTCGATGTGCCCCACGCCGCCGACCAGGCCCGCCGCGGTGAACGCGTCGGCGAGGCGCTGTGCGGAGGCCACGTCCCGCGCGAGCGGCTTCTCGATCAGGGTGTGGATCCCCGCCTCGGCCAGCGCGAGCCCAACCTCCTCGTGGTACGCGGTCGGCACGGCGACCATGCAGTAGTCGACCCGCGCGTCGATGATGTCCTGCACCCCGCCGAGCACCTGCCGGTCCCCGGCGACATGGTGCGGATCGCCGGCCGGGTCCGCGACCGCCACCAGGTCGACGCCGTCCAGCCCGGAGAGAACCCGGGCGTGGTGCCGACCCATCATGCCCAGGCCGATCAGGCCCGCTCGCAGATTCGCCATGGTCACGCGCCCGCGGAGGTGAGCGCGTTGACCGCCGTCACGATCCGCTCCAAATCCCCGTCCGAGAGCGACGGGTGCACCGGCAGCGACAAGCACTGCTGCGCCGCGAGTTCCGTCTCGGGGAGGTCCTGCCCGGTGGCGAACGGGGCGAGCCGATGGTTCGGCACGGGATAGAACATGCCGGAGCCCACCTGGTACTCCTCGCGCAGCGCCTTCGCGACGCCGTCGCGGTCCTCGGCGATGCGCACCGTGTACTGGTGGTAGACGTGCACGGCCCCGGGTGCCACCGGCGGCGTGACCACATTCGTCAGATTCGCCGACAGGAATGCGGCGTTGGCCTGCCGCTTGGCGGTCCAGACGTCGACCTTGGTGAGCTGCACCCGGCCGATCGCCGCGTGGATGTCCGTCATCCGGTTGTTGAAGCCCACGACCTCGTTCTCGTACTGCCGCTGCATGCCCTGGTTGCGGTACAACCGCACCAGTCGCTCGACCTCCGGATCGGCGACCGAAACCATGCCGCCCTCGCCGGACGTCATGTTCTTCGTCGGGTACAGCGAGAACATGCCGAACGTGCCGAAGGCGCCGACGGGCGTGCCGTTCAGCGAGGCACCATGAGCCTGCGCCGCATCCTCAAAGAGCTTCAGACCGTGCTTGTCGGCGAGAGCCGCGAGCGCCGTCATATTCGCTGGATGCCCATAGAGGTGGACGGGCATGATGCCCACGGTGCGCTCCGTGATGGCCGCTTCCACCGCAGCCGGATCCAGGCAGAAGTAGTCGGGTTCGATATCCGCGAACACCGGAGTAGCCCCGGTGAGCGCGACCGAGTTGGCCGTCGCCGCGAAGGTGAAGGACGGCACGATCACCTCGTCACCGGCCTTGACGCCCGCGGAGAGCAGGCCGAGATGCAGGCCGGAGGTGCCTGAATTGACCGCCACACACGCCCGACCCAGCCGGAAGTGCTCCGCGAACTCCTTCTCGAACGCCGCCACCTCGGGGCCTTGCGCCATCATTCCGCTGCGCAGCACGTGCTCCACTGCGGCGACCTCTTCGTCGCCGATCAGCGGCTTGGCCGGTGGGATGAACATGTCCATGTGTCGGATGTCTCCTTAACCCTGTAGATCCGTATTGTTCGGAATCGCTGTGCCGAGCGTGCTCGGCGGCGCTACGCGTCCCTGGTGAGGACGCCGTCGCGCTCGGTGTAGGTCTCGCCCGTCTCCGGGCACTCGAAGGTGCCGTCGCCGCGGTCGGTGAGCGGCACGCCGGCGCGGCCGACCCAGCGGATGCGGCGCGCGGGAACGCCTGCCACCAAAGCGAAGTCGGGCACGTCCTTGGTGACGACGGAGCCCGCGGCCACCAGCGCCCAGGCACCGATCGTCACCGGGGCCACGCACACCGACCGGGCGCCGATCGACGCGCCGGTCTTGATGGTCACCCCGACGGCCTCCCAGTCGTCGCCGCGCTTGAGAGTGCCGTCCGGTGTGATGGAGCGCGGGTAGTGGTCGTTCGTCAACACCACGGCGGGGCCGATGAAGACGCCGTCCTCCAGCACGGCCGGCTCGTAGACCAGCGCGTAGTTCTGCAGCTTGCAGTTGTCGCCCATCCGCACGCCCGTGCCGACATAGGCGCCGCGGCCCACGATGCAGTTCTCGCCCAGCACCGCGCCCTCCCGCACCTGCGCCAGGTGCCAGACCGAGGTGCCCTCCCCCAGCTGCGCGGAATCCGCGACGTCGGCACTCGGTTGCACACGGGGCATGGGCGTTCCTTCACTTCTGGGGCAGCGCTTGGCTTTAACAGCGGTTGACCTGGGCCGACGCGATGAGGGCGAGGCGGCACGCGAGGGCCAGAATACCGCGCGACGCCCATACGGGTCGAAGTGCGCGACCGCCCATGACGCTGTTCCGGGGTGATCTCGCCCACCGGGCCGGGCCCGATTCGGCAATCGGCGCCATCGCCATGCCCTGCTGGTGCGCACAGTTGCACCACATCTGCCGCGTCGCGGCTTTGTACGATCGAGGTATGGGTTCTCCCGCTCCTGTCGCGCTGGGCGACGCCACTTCCACACGTCCGCCGGCCACCTCGGCCGCTTCCGTTGCGGTTCCGCCGCGTCCGGTGTTGCCGCCGCATCTGGCGGGGGTGACGGCGGATGAGTCGGCGCTGCGCCGGTTCTTGCATGGTTTGCCGGGGGTGGATCCGGTGGGGGTGGAGTCGCGGGCGGCGGCGCTGGCGACGCGGTCGATCAAGAAGGGTTCGAAGCTGGCGGCGTTGGATCTGGCGATCTCGATGGTGGATCTGACGACGTTGGAGGGGGCGGACACGCCGGGCAAGGTGAAGTCGTTGTGCGCGAAGGCGCGCCGGCCGGATCCGGATGATCCGTCGACGCCGCAGGTGGCGGCGGTGTGCGTGTATCCGGATCGGGTGTCCATCGCCGCGGCCGAGTTGGCGGGCACCGGGATCGGTATCGCGTCGGTGGCCACCGCGTTCCCGTCGGGGCGGTCGTCGCTGTCGATCAAACTGGCCGATACGCGGCTGGCGATCGAGTCGGGGGCGACCGAGGTGGACATGGTGATCGACCGCGGCACGTTTTTGGCCGGCGAGTACGGCCGGGTGTTCGACGAGATCGCGGCGATCAAGGCCGAGTGCGGGCAGACCCGGTTGAAGGTGATCTTGGAGACGGGTGAGTTGGCGACGTACGACAACGTGCGGCGCGCCTCGTGGCTGGCGATGTTGGCGGGGGCGGATTTCATCAAAACCTCGACCGGGAAGGTGTCGCCGGCGGCGACACTGCCGGTGATTCATGTGATGTTGCAGGCGGTCCGGGATTGGCGGGCGGCCACCGGCCGGCAGGTGGCGGTGAAGCCGGCCGGTGGGATCCGGACGGCGAAGGACGCGATCCGGTTCCTGGTGGCGGTGCACGAGGTGGCCGGCGCGGAGTGGCTGGATCCGTTCTATTTCCGGTTCGGTGCGTCCTCGTTGCTGAATGATCTGATCATGCAGCGGCGTAAACAACTATCGGGCCATTATTGGGGCCCGGATTATGTGACGGTGGCGTAGATGGCAGACAGCACAAGGGCTCTCGCGCGGCGCGGCGCGACGCAGGGCAGTTCGGTGACGCCGGGTTCGGTGACGCCGTGGGAGTACGCGCCGGCGCCGGAGTCCGCTTTGATCGGCCGGATCAAGCCGCGGTACCGGATGTTCGTGGGTGGGCGTTTCGTCGACGGCCGCGGCGGCGATCAAGCCACGATCAACCCGGCTACCGAGAGCGAGCTGGCGCAGGTCTCGTGGGCATCTGCGGATGACGTGGATGACGCTGTTCGCGCGGCGCGCCGCGCCTACGACACCGTCTGGTCGAAGATGTCCGGGCTTGATCGGGGCAAGTACCTGTTCCGGATCGCGCGCGGCATCGCGGAGCGGGCCCGGGAACTCGCGGTCGTGGAAACGCTGGATAACGGCAAACCGATCAAGGAGTCCCGGGACGCGGACATTCCCACCGCGGCGGCGCATTTCTTCTATCACGCCGGGTGGGCGGACAAACTTGAGCACGCCGGGTTCGGGCCGCACCCCAAGGCCCTGGGGGTGGCGGGGCAGGTGATCCCGTGGAACTTCCCGCTGTTGATGGCGGCCTGGAAGATCGCCCCGGCGCTCGCCGCGGGGAACACGGTGGTGATCAAACCGGCCGAGTCGACGCCGCTGTCGATCCTGGTGCTCGCGGAGATCATGCAAGATGCCGGCCTGCCGGACGGTGTGGTGAACATCGTCACCGGGGCCGGGGATATCGGCTCCTATCTGGTGAACCACCCGGGCATCGACAAGGTGGCGTTCACCGGCTCGACCGCGGTGGGCAAGAAGATCCAGCAGTCGTTGGCCGGCACCGGCAAGAAGGTGACGCTGGAGCTCGGCGGCAAGGCGGCGAACATCGTGTTCGACGATGCCCCGATCGACCAGGCGGTGGAGGGGATCGTCAACGGGATCTTCTTCAACCAGGGGCACGTGTGCTGCGCCGGGTCGCGCCTGTTGGTGCAGGAATCCGTCGAGGACGAGGTGATATCCAAGCTGCGCGACCGCATCGCCACGTTGCGGCTGGGTGACCCGATGGACAAGAACACCGATATCGGGGCGATCAACTCGGCGGAGCAGCTCTCCAAGATCACCGAGCTGTCCGCGGCCGGCGACGCAGAAGGGGCGCATCGTTGGACGTCGCCGTGCCCGGTGCCGGACAAGGGGTTTTTCTTCCCGCCGACCGTGTTCACGGATGTGTCGCAGTCGATGCGGATCGCCCGGGAGGAGATCTTCGGGCCGGTTTTGTCGGTGCTCACGTTCCGCACCCCGGACGAGGCTCTCGCTAAGGCGAACAACACCCCGTACGGGCTGTCCGCCGGGATCTGGACGGAGAAGGGCTCCCGCATCCTGGGCATGGCCGGTGCGCTGCGCGCCGGGGTGGTGTGGGCGAACACGTTCAACCGGTTCGATCCGACCGCCGCGTTCGGCGGTTACAAGGAATCCGGTTTCGGCCGGGAGGGCGGGCCGTCCGGCCTCGCCGCGTATCTCGACACCGATAGCGACACCGCCGATGAAGGGGCTGCCTGATGGCGCAGCGACGCACCAGCACCGCCACCGCGAAGGACGCGGCCACGGCAACGCCGGCGGCGGCACCCACCAAGGCGACGTCAGTGAAGAAGACTGCCGAGGCGGTTACTGCCGTCCGGACATCGTCGCGGCGCGCGGCCGCCCGGGCGGTGTCTTCCGACGCCGGCGGCGGCGCGAACGGCGTCATACCCGCTGTTCCGGTGCTGAAGACCTACAAGCTGTACATCGGGGGGAAGTTCCCGCGGTCCGAGTCCGGGCGCACCTACCCCGTACGCGGGCCGAAGGGCGAGTTCCTGGCGAACGCGGCGCAGGCCTCCCGCAAGGACGCCCGCGACGCGGTGGTCGCCGCACGGAAGGCGTTCGGCGGCTGGGCCGCGGCGACCGCCTACAACCGGGGGCAGGTGATCTACCGGATCGCCGAGATGCTGCAGGGCCGGCGGGCACAGTTCGTCGAATTGCTGGTGACGGCCGAGGGCTACCCGGCGAAGACGGCGGCGGCTGCGGTGGACGCGTCGATCGACCGGCTGGTGCACTACGCCGGCTGGACCGACAAGATCGCGCAGGTGTTCGGCTCGTCGAATCCCGTTGCGGGGCCGTTCTTCTCGTTCTCCACCCCGGAGCCGACCGGCGTGGTCGCCGCGTTCGCCCCGCAGGACGATTCGCTGCTCGGCCTGGTATCGGTGATCGCCCCGATCATCACCTCCGGCAACGCCGCGGTCGTCGTCACCTCTGAGACGCGGCCGCTGCCCGCCGTCACCCTGGCCGAGGTGCTGGCCACCTCCGACCTGCCCGGCGGGATCGTGAACATCCTCACCGGATCCGCCGCCGAACTCGGCACCCACCTGGCCACCCACGCCGACATCAACGCCCTCGACCTCACCGGAGTCGACGGCGAGCTACGCACCGCGCTCGCCCGCGACGCCGCCGGCACCGTCAAACGCGTCTACACCCCACACCGCACACCCGACTTCACGCGTCAACCCGGCACCGCACGGCTGCGTGCCTTCCTGGAAACCAAAACCGTCTGGCACCCCACCGGAGCCGTCTCCCTCGCCGGCGGCAGCGGCTACTGACGAGCCGGTCGGTGTGCGCCAGCGTGCGCACCGACGGGCTGTTGGTGGCACGCATGGCTTCGCGGGATCGCGTGTCGCGGACCCTATGGCCAGTGCCGCTTGCCGTCATGCCTCGGTGGGGCCGAGGTCGAGATCGTCGACAAACGCAGCCGTCGCCAGCGGCCCGGTCATGTCGAGCACGATGAGTTCGTTGCCCTCGCTCTGCAGCGCGGGTGCCGGGATGTACAGCGTCCGCTGCGGACCGCGCGACCAGAAACGCCCCAGGGCGAAGCCGTTGATCCATGCCTGTCCGCGACCCCACCCTTGAGTGCTCAGCGCGAGGTCGCAGACGGCCCCGTTCGGAAGGTCGAAGTGCGCGATGGACAGCGCCGGGCCCGCCCCGACCGGTGTCGAAGAGACGCCCGATGCCACAAGCTCCGAGACAGCGGCGGCATCGATCCGATGGAGATCCAGCGCCCACGTGGTGATCTCGTACCCGTCCAGCGTGATCGGGCCGATCAGTCCCTTGGGCTCGCCGATGCGCGGGCCGTAGTCGACACCCCCGAGGTCCTCCACGAGGATCTCGAGTACCCCCTCGCCTCCCTCGGGCACCACGATCCGGGTGTCGTGGTGGTCGCGTGCGAGTGTGCCGACGGGGGTCTCGTCGACGATCACCGTGGCCAGATCGCGCACCTCGGCGACGGTGAGAACAGCGGCACGGTCGCGCTGCGGCAGAGTGGTGCGATATCGCAGCAGCGGCTGCGATGCAGTGCATGCGATCGGTGCCGGGGTTCCGTCGACCTCGGGGACGTCCGTCGTCCATGACGGCAGAGCACTGAACCGGTCGAACGGCACCTCGAAAGCGACGAACCGGTCGGGTTCGGCGGGCAAGGGCGGGGGCGCGCCGAATCGACGCGCGAGCACGTCACGGAAGGCGAAGAACTTCTCCGTGGGTCGCCCGGCCTCGTCCAGCGGAGCGTCATAGTCGTACGACGTCGTGATCGCACGGTAGATGCCTTTGTCGTTCGCCCCACTCATGGCGCCGAAGTTGGTTCCGCCGTGGAACATGTAGATGTTCACTGACGCGCCCGCGTCGAGGATGTCCTCGAGGTTTTTCGCCGTGTCGGGGGCCGACGTGGTGTGGTGGTGCTCGCCCCAGTGATCGAACCATCCGATCCAGAACTCCATGCACATGAGCGGGCCCGTCGGCTGATGTCTGCGGAGCGTCGCGAGGCGGGCACTCACATTTCCGCCGAACGATCCGGTGAGATGAACCCCGGGGAGGCTGCCCGCTGTGAGCATCTCGTCGGTGGGCTGGTCGACAGTCACGAAAGGGACGGTGAATCCCAGCCGTCGGTAGGTCTCGGCGAGGTGCTCGAGGTAGCGGGTGTCGCTGCCGTAGGCGCCGTACTCGTTCTCCAGTTGCATCAGGATGATCGGCCCTCCGCGGTCGATCTGCCGGGGTGCTAGCACGGGCGCGAGCCGTTCGAGGTATCCGTCGACGGCAGCCAGGTATTCGGGATCCGTGCTGCGCATTCGAGACCCATTGCGGAACAGCCAGGCCGGGAGTCCGCCGTTGTTCCATTCCGCGCAGATGTATGGACCGGGGCGCACGATCGCATGCATCCCCGCCTCGGCGATGAGGTCGAGGAACCGGCCGAGGTCGAGCCCGCCGTCCAGGCGGAAGTCGCAGGGGTCGGGCGCGTGGGCATTCCACGCGACATAGGTCTCGATGGTGTTCAGCCCCATCGCCCTTGCCATGGCGATGCGATGCGCCCACTGGTCGGGGTGCACCCGGAAATAGTGCACTGCGCCGGAGAGCACACGGTGCGGTTTCCCGTCGAGAAGGAAGTCCTCAGGGCCGATCTCGAACGACCTCATCAGGGCCTTTCACCGCCGCCCGACCATAGGACAAGCTTCTCGAGCATCGCGGCGTCCGTGGTCGTCGCTTGGACGAGCAGGCGCAGTACATCGCGTCGAAGTCGCGGCGGCACGACGAGGATGTCGCTCCGGCCGCCGCGTAGGGAAACACCGTCCGGCCCCTCGCTCCAGACCCGTCCGAGCACGAGGTCGCCCATGACTGCCGTCGCGAGGAAACCGGTGCCGGCTAGCTCGATGGTGAGGTCCGCCTCGCCCTCCGGGATCGGCACATCGACCCACCGTGCGGTCCCGGCCGGAACGGGAACCGGGAGGGCGATGGTTTCGCGCGGATGGGGTGCCTGAGCGGCTGCGACCAGTTCGTCATGTCCCTGCACGCTGATGCGCCAATCCGCGATCGCCGCGCCCAGCAGAAGTTCCAGATCGCCGACGGGTTCGCCCCAGGTCCGGTGGACGGTGAGGGAGACCACCGCACCGGCGTCTAGGTTGCCGAGTGTGACGATCCCGATGAGCGGGGTGAGGACGCCGCGCCGGTCGCCGTCAATGTCCACATCGATGCGGCATCCGCCGCCGCGCACCCGCAGCGCGGCATACCCCAACTCGTGCGCCGCGACCACACGCTCGTAGCGGATCCGTTGCGGTGAGACCGCCGTCATCCACCCGCCGAGCCAACCGCGCGGCGCGGGATGGGACCCCACGGCGGAGCCGTCCGACTCTGCGACGATCCAGCCTTCGCTGAAGGGCACGATCCTCGTGACGACGGATGCCCCACGGATGCCGCGCGTCGAGCCGAGTCGCAGAGCCGGCAGACGCGGGTCATCGAAGTTCGAGTGGCCCCAGGTGAGCGTCCTGATGTCGATCGGATCGCCGGCGTCGACAGGGACGAAGACATCGGCTCCGCCGGGCGCGAACCAGCCGGTCTTGCCCCGCCGGACCGAGATGACGTCCGCACCACCCTCAACGATCAGACCGAGGGCGCCCTCCGGGACCGACACCCGGCTGCGGTAACGGGCGGCTCCGCGACCGTCGCCCCAGGACTCGAGCGGTCCGGCCGGGCCCGCGGCTTGCACATCGCGCCAGGCGGCAGGTTCGTCCAGCGGCTCGGTCGCGACGACGTCGACCAGGGCGACCGACACCGGCTCCGGCGTCTTCGGCCGTGCCCACGTCGAGAGGACAACGGTCAGCGTCCGGGTGGCGAGTCGGACGCTGACCACGGCATCCGTTCCGGCGATCTCCACGATCCCGTCCTCGATCAGCGCGGCGGCGTCTCCATCGATCTCCGTGCCGAGGGCATCCGCCTCGATAAGTAGCCGCGACGACCGCTCCGCGGTGACGCCGAGGATCATCGCGCCGTCCGCCGTCTCCAACCGGACGAGCTCGCCGGTGCTCAGCAGAAGGACTGCCGCATCGGCGATCGGCACCTCACGCGGGAGCAGCAGGCATGCGCCTGCGGGGATCCGTGCGTCCACCTGGCGCATACCGGCGCGCACGCGGACGACGGCGTCCATCGGTGCCAGTTGCGTGACGGCGATCAGTTCGCCGCCCCCGTCGAGCGAGATCGCCTGCGGCGCCACCGTCAGGTCCGCATCGACATCACGCGCATCTCCACGCGGAGTTCCCGCCGCGAGGCGCGCGCCGAGAGCCGCGATCGTCGCCGCCAGGCGGCGAGCCTCCGCGGCCTCCGGGCGCTCGGTCCCGTCCGCCGCGATGGCGCCGCCGAAGTCGTAGTCGTGGGTGAGGAACGCCAGTGGGTCGCCCCAGTTGTTCACTGCGGTACCGCCGCCGGGGTTCCAGCCCGACGTCTGTAGGTAGGGGCCGAGCAGTCGCGCTCCGGCGACCACGAGGCGCTTCAACGTTCGATGCCTGCGGTTCGTCTCGGGCACCAACAGAGGGAGCCCGGCATCCCGTGCGGCTCGCTCGTAATACGCCGCGTGGGCTTCGATGTCGACGGAGTCGTCGTCGGGATAGAGATTCGGTGCGGGCGCGACACCGTCGACTCCGCCGCTCGCGCGAGCCAGGTCGCCCTGCCCAGCGCACGCGATCAGCGGAACGGTGATTCCGTGGCCTCGTGCCGCGTCGCGGAGGAACTCGAGGTATCCGGCGGGATCGTCACAGTCGAAGAAGTCGAGCTCGTTCTCCAGCTGGACGAGCGCCACCGGTCCGCCGGCGGTGCTCTGACGGGGCGCAAGGATCGGCAGAATCGCGTCGAACCAGCGCTCGACCTCGGCGAGGTACCGCGGTTCGTTCTGGCGCACCCGCAGTCCCGGGACGAGCGCGAGCCGCGCGGGCAGCCCGCCGCCGTCCCACTCGGAGCAGATGTACGGCCCCGGCCGGGCGACGACCAGCAGCCCGGCATCCGCGCACAGATCCAGGAAGTGGGCGATGTCCCGGTCGCCGTTGAAATCAAAGTCCCCGGCGCGCTGCTCGTGTGCGTTCCATGGCACGTATAGGTCGACCGCGTCGTAGCCGAGGCCCCTGACCTGGGCGATGCGCGATGCCCACGAGCCGCGGTCGATGCGGAACGGGAAGACGGATGCGGCGAGCACGATGCGCGGTGTGCCGTCGATCAGGAGAAGGCCGCCGCGAAGCTCGACGGTCGAGGGGGCAAGGTTCACTTGAGCCCCACACTTCCGCTCACGAGTCCGGTTTCGTAGAGGTACTTCTGTCCGAAGTGATAGACGGCCACCATCGGGACGATGAGGATGAGCGCGCCCACCATCACCATGTTCCACGGTGGCGTCTGCGCGCCCGAACTGGTCGCCGACAGGATTTGTATGCCGAGCGCCAAGGGCATCTTCGACTCCGTGTTGATGTAGATGAGCGGGCCGAAGAAGTAACCCCAGTTGAATGTGAACGTGAAGATGGTGATCGCCGCGAGTACCGGCATCATCAGCGGCATGGCGATGCGCCGGAAGATGCCCCAGTGGCCGAGGCCGTCGAGCATGGCCGCATCGTCGAGTTCGCTCGGGATACGAGTCAGGAACTGCCGGACGAGAAATACGTTGTACGCATTCGCGAAGAAGTTGGGCACGATGATCGGCAGCAAGGTGTCGATCCAGCCAAGATTGCGGAAGATGATGAACTGCGGAATGAGCAGCACCTCCGCGGGGATCATCATCGTCGACAGCAAGACCATGAAGAGGAAGCCCTTGAACGGGGCGCGGATGCGGGCGAACCCGTAACCGACCACGGCGCTGGAGAAAACCATTCCGATGCACGAGAACACAACGATGAGAATGCTGTTGATGAGGAACTGCCCCATAGGCAGGTCGGACGTGAAGGCGCGCACGAAGTTGCCGAGGTGAAACTCGGTCGGGAAGAACGAAAAGGACATCTGCTTCGACGTCCGGTCGCTCGATAATGCGATAGAGACCATGAACACCAGCGGTGCTATCAGGATGGCGGAAACGACCGTCAAGATCGCGTATCGGGTCGCCTTACTGCGAACAGGGTCGGTGGTGGTCGCGCTCACTGCCGCACCTCCGTCTCGTAGAACACCCATGCGCGTGACGACCGCAGGACGATCGCCGACAGCGCCATGATGATGAGGAACAGGACCCACGCGAGCGCAGATGCGTAACCCATGTTGTAGTTGCGAAATGCGCTGTCGTACACATAGGGCACCATCATGAGGCTGGCATTGTCCGGCCCGGACGTCCCGTCGGTGAGGACGTACACCTGCGAAAAGACCTGGAACGCGCTGATCATGCCGGTGATCAGATTGAAGAACAGGATGGGGGTGACGAGAGGGACGGAGAGCCGCCAGAACTGCTGGAAGCGGCTGGCCCCGTCGATACGGGCCGCTTCATACAGTTCCGGAGGGACGCCCTGGAGAGCGGCGATGAGGAGAATGGTGCCGGCCCCGACCTGCCAGAGCGACAGGAGGATAATCCCCGGAATAACCCAATTGGGATCGAGTAACCACGCCGGCCCCTTGATCCCGAACAGCGCAAGGAATCCGTTCACCGGTCCGCTATCCGGGGCGAAGAGCCATTTGAAGATCATGGCGCCCGCCACGAGCGGAACCAGGGCGGGAATGTAGACGATTGTGCGGAAGAAGCGCGCACCCCGCATCGGCCGGCTCAGCAATTGCGCAAGGCCGAGTGCGATCAGCAGCGACAGCGGCACGGACACGACGGTGAAGTACAACGTGTGCGCGAGCGCCTGCCAGAACAGCGGATCGTCGGTGAACATCTTCACGAAGTTGGCGAAGCCGATGAAGACAGGCGGTTGGAACGAGTCCCAGTTCGTGAAGGCCAGCACCAGCGAGGCGATCATCGGAATCGCGGTGAACACGATGAATCCGAGAAGCCACGGCGAGATGAAGGCGTAGAACGTCAACGCCTCTCGCGTCCGCTTCCGTCGGAGGGCGGGTCGCATGATGGCCCCCATCCGGCGGTGGGGCTCGAGCGATGCTGTGGGAGGGCCGGCCGGTCCTCCCGGCCGGGGGACGAAGTTCTCCCCCGGCCGGGCGGTTGTCGTCATCGTTGAGCTCAGCTCCTATCGAGGTGCCTCAGCCGATTCGGGCGACTATCGCCGTCGTCGGCGATGCGCACGGCGGCATCGGTCACTTGAAGATGCCCTCCAATGTGCTCTGCACCTTGGACAGCCCATCGGCAACGCTGGCCTGACCCTTCCACGTGGCGTCCAAGCCGTCGGTGAAGGCCTTCTGGATCTGGTTCCATTCGGGCACCAGCGGTGGGCTGTAGATCGACTCGGCGGAATCGGTGAATGCGCCCAGATCGATCCCGCCCTTGTTCCATGGCGCCTTCAGGAAGGTGTCCGACTTCAGAAGCTTGATGTTCGATGGGATGTCCAGACCGCTCGTCGCGATCGGCGTCTCGCCCTCGTCGGAGGTGAGGAAGGCGACAAGGTCCTCCGCGGCCTCCTTGTGCTTGCTCTGCGACGAGACCGCCAGTGCGCTGCCGAACGCGGGGACCGCCTTGTCCTTGCCGTGCCAGAGCGGCGCCACGCCCCACTTGAACGTGGCATCGCTCAGGGAGGCGATGTTCCAGAAACCGGTGGTTTCCATCGCAAGCTTGCCCTGGGCGAACAGCGGATCCGGCTGGCCGTTTTTCAGTCCCGCATCTGCGTAATTCTGAGGCGACGGCGCCGAGTGGTCCTTGAGAACCATGTCGTTATAGAACGTGAGGGCCGCGACATTCTCCGGCGAGTTGACGACCGGTTTCCCGTTGTCGTCGAGGACCCTGCCGCCGTTCTGATACATCCACGTCATGTACCAGGGCCACCAGTCGCCGGCGGCATAGCCCCAGGTCGTGGTCTTGCCGTTCGCAGAGACGGTGAGCTTCTTGGCGGCGTCGCGGAACTGCTGCCAGTCCCAGGAGCCGTCCGGGTACGCCACCCCTGCCTTGTCGAAGAGGTCTTTGTTGTAGTACAGGACCATGGCGCCGGCCCGGTCTGGGACACCCCAGAGGTGGCCACCCGTGGAGTAGGTCTTCACCGATCCCGCGCCGAACGTCGCGACAGGGTCGATGCTGCGCTTCTGCAGGGCGGGCCCGAGGTCCTCGAGCTGACCCTTGCTGGAGAGCACGTTGACTGCTTCGGCCGTCATGATGACGTCGGGCGACTGGCCGCCGGCGATCATCGTCTGCAGCTTGGTGTCGTAGTTGTCCGAGATCTGCACCAGCTTGACGGTGATGTTCGGTAGGGCCTTCTGCGCCAGCGCGAGACGCTCGGTGTAGACCTTCTTGTCGACGTCGCTCCCCCAGATGGTCATCGTGAGGTCGACGTGCTCGTTCGTGCCGCCCGAGGTTCCGGCGGAGGTGCCGCTCGACGAGTCGGCCGAGGTTCCGGCCGACGTGCCGGGCGATGAGCCGGCCGAGGTGCCGGGCGAACAGCTCGCGAGCGCCAGCGTGCCGATCATCGCGCCGGCGACACCAAGTGCGAATAGAGACTTTTTGCCTTTCACTGCGATGTAATCCTTTCGGAGGGCGCGCCGTGCGGCGTGCGTTTGATGGTGCGGATGGGACGGGTCAGAGGGAGGTGCCGGTGCGCAGCGCGGGGAAGCTGTCGTCCGCAGTGGCATTCGAGAGCGAGTGCAGGTATCCCTCGAGCGCGAATGCCGCGGCACCCATGCTCACGGAGTCGTCTGGCGACGTGTCGACGCGGAACGACGCTGCCAGCAGCGGGGTGGTCAACGCATGGGCGACCATGTGCGGCCGTGCACGTTCGAGCAGTTGCTCGCCGAGGTCTCGTGCCACCCAGCTGCTGAGGATGACGACCTCGGGGTTCAGCATGTTGACGATGCCGGCGAGTCCGATGCCCAGGTAGTAAGCCGTGCGTTCGAGCGCCTCGACGGCAACCGCATCGCCGGCCGCGCATGCGTCCCGGAGCGCGTGGACGGTCGCGGCCTGGTCGTCGCCGCGCAACAACGTGCTTTCCGGAGCGACCTCGCGAAGCGTCTGGAGGATCCCTTGCGCCCCCACGTACGTCTCGATGCAGCCCTGGGATCCGCAGCGGCACTGGCGCCCCCCGGCGACGACCACCGTGTGGCCCCATTCGCCGGCGCTGTTAGTGCATCCGCGAAGCAGGCGGCCCTCCAGCGCGACGCCGATGCCCACACCGGTGCCGAGGTTCACGACGACGAAGTCCTGTGAGCCGAGCTCCGGGTGTGCCCATAGCTCTGCGAGAACCAGTGCCTTCAGCGGGTTGTCGAGATGCAGCGGCGCATCGATCGCACCCTGCAGCATCTCGAGCAGCGGAATGTTGCGCCAGTTCCAGTTCGGCGCGAACACCGACACCCCGCCGGCTCGATCGACTTGACCGGGAGCGGATACGCCGACGCCGAGAAACGGGCGAGGGTCATCCGCGGCAGCCTCCGCTTCGATCGCCTCACGCACCCGGGCGACGATCTGACGGGGGCTGTGGCGGTGCAGGTCGATCTCGAGTTCCGTCGACGAAATGAGTTCGAGCGCCGACGTGCGCGTCTCCACGTGCACATAGGTCTCGGCGAGGTCGATCCCGAGGAGGCGACCGTGCTCGGGGTTCAGCGCCAGTTGCGCGGTGGGGCGGCCCGTCGCTGCCTTCGTGCGGGACACCTCGCTGACCAGTCCCGTCTTCAGCAGCTCACCACAGATCGTGGCGACGGTCTGGAAACTCAGGCCCGTGCGCTCGGCGAGCTGGCGACGTCCCGTGATTCCTGCTGCGTGCAGCGAGCGGATCACGTCGAAGGCGTTGGCCCGGCGGATGTCGGCTGCGGTGCGCATCATTCTCCCTCGGTGAGTGTGGTGATGACGATGACATATTCCAACTGTTTGCACAAGTACTTTTTCTAAGTAGTTGTTCATCACTTCAACCGGGCCGATACGACGTCCATGACGGTGATGTGACCGGTCGTGCAGGTCGACACGAAACACCCGAGGAGCAATGCGAACTGCCGCAGCGCAGTGGATCAACACCGACACCGCGTTCACCCGGAACGTCGCCGAGAAGGCACGCAGGGTCGCCGCCAGAAGGCAGGGAGTGGACAGAAAGCGATACCCGGAACCGCCGGGGTCAATGCGTGGTCAGCGACGCCTGCGACAGCGAGAACCCGTGTCAAGTACCCGTCGAACGGTATCGCCGCGCTCGGGGTGTCCAGCGAGGACCTCCTGAACGACCTCGAAGCCGCTGGTTATCACTTCGAGGCACTCGTCGTTCGTGATCTCCAGATCTATGCCCAGGCGCTCGGGGCCATGCCGACACCTGGCGTGACGAGAACGGCAACGAGGTCGACGCCGTCATCACACTCCCTGGCGGACGCTGGGTAGCGGTCGAAATCAAGATGAGCCAGCGAGATGTCGACCAAGCGACGATCGGGCTCAAGAATTTCGCGCAGCGCGTCGACACCGGGAAGTAGGGCCATCCGGCGGCCCTGATGATCGTGAAGGCCACCGGCGGCGCCGGCCAACGGCCTGACGGAGTGAACGTGGTCCCGATCACCGCGCTCGCGCCCTGACCTTCATCCACCGTGAGCTGTGCAACGCGTCGGTTCGGGACGCCGCCGGCGCCGTCTCCCTCGCCGGCGGCACCAGCTACTGAGGTCCTTGGAGCGCCCGGGATGCGCCCCCGCCCGTCGCGAAATTGGCGCGACACGCCGTTCATGGCGCCTCGCTGTTGCCGTCAGCGCCACCCGGAGCCTCCGTGCTGAGGCGATTCTGGCCTCGGCGGTCACGCGAGTCTGCCCGCGACCCGCTCTCCGCATACGAGCGCCGCCGTCGGCGCCGTGATTGCGCTCACCAAAGCGGGGCAGCTCATTGCTAGGCGCACGTCGCGATGCCCATGGCGCATGCGGCACGTGGCCGGACGCCGCGAGACATTTTCTCCCATGAACGTGACAAACTGCCAGGCTCCAGCCACTGAACACGTGTGGTCATCCAATCAGAGCCCGGTGCGTGCGCCGAGTACCACCAGAAGCGAAAGCACGAGGACCAAGGCCCGTTACGAAAGTCGTCGGTGCCAGTGGTCGATGATCGCGATTCGGGTGGTGGCGGCGTAGCGGACGGCGAGTTTGTCGTAGCGAGTGGCGAATCCACGCTGGTGTTCGAGGATGTCGATTCCGCGCTCGACGGCGTGTCGGTCTTTGTAGCGTTCGGCGCCGAAGGCGGGTGGTCAACCACCGCGGGCGCCACGTCGCTGACGGTCACAGGTCGGGCCGGCCGGAACGGGGATGATCGCGCGGACGTGGTGGGCGCGCAGCCAGGACCGGTTCGCCCGGCTCGAGCACGCATTGTCGGTCAGAACCCGCTCCGAGCGGCCGGGGCGAGACCGAGTAACCCGGATGCCGTCCGGGACGGTAATCATCTCGGAGGCGTCGACGCGCTGGCCCGTGGCGACGATGAACGAGAGAACTCCGTGGTGCTGATCGACTACAGCGTAGGTCTTGGTCGACCAGCGACCCAAGGGCTGGGCCAGCGCGTGCTCATCGGGCTCGCCGGCAATGCATTCGGCGCTGTCACGCCGAGCCCCGGCGACGCGGACACGCGCGCGGCCGGTGGTCAAGTCAACCGACACCTGCCAGGACAGCATGCCTCAGGCCTCAGTCGCAGCCAGCAGCGCCGACTCGATCCACTCCCACACCTCCGATCACCTGCCAGCAGGCGAACAGGGCATAGACCCGACACCACCGCCCGTACCGCTCCGGAATATCCAGCCAGGGGCAGCCGGCCCACGCCCAGTAACGCACCCCGTCGACCAAAGGGCGCAGCGGCTACCGACACGGTCACCCTCGCTGCGACGCCGCGGGCAGCGACGCTTCCAACACCGCTCACCGTGCGTCGGAAAGGTCATGACGACACAAGGTCGATGCCGTGGGCACGAGGTTTAACGCAGTGGCTCGATGATTTGACACCGCCTGAGCGCTGCGGGACCTTACCCCCGTCCACAGGTACGCCGAAGTCACACCAATCACTTTCGTAACAGGCCATAATCGTCGACTGTAGTGAGGTGGTTGCAATGCTCGCAGCAACGAAGTTCTCGATGATCACGACACTGCTCGCAACTGGCGCTGTCCTCGCGGGTGGTTCGCCCCCGGCAGGTTCGAACGGCAGTGTCGCAACGTCCGGGGAGGATACGGTAAGTGGCAGGGTGGTGATCGAGTCAGCCACCTCCGCGCGAATATCGCCCGCTGGGGCGACAGTGATGGTCTCATGGATCCCGGGCTTGGAGAACGCAAAGGATGGGGATGTTCTTAACGTCACTGCTCTCGCAGCAACGAAAACCGACGACAGCGGTGTATTTACCTTGCACATCCCTCGTTCCCAGGCGTTATCTCGCGCAAGTGGGACAAATGATGGTCGGATCAATCTAACCGCGGGAGTTGTCATGCCAAATGGCGATTCCAGGACTATCGATTTTTCCTGGGATCCAGCATCAGGCCTAACTATGGGAGATTTAAACGATTATCAAAAACCAAATCTCGACGTTCGCCTAAAGTATGACCTGAGCGATTCTCTTATAAACGGTTTCTCGGATGCAAGCAGCTCGAATAAGTTGAGTGCTATTCCCACGGCGGGGCCTACGCCTGCGGCGCTTGCTCTCGGTTGTCAGTTCATAACAGACTCTACATTTAACAAGTATACGGCAATCGTAAACGGGCACAGTGACACGCATTCCAAGATCCAAGTATCTTACGGCGCTACCGCGGACTCGGATATAGATGTCGGGCTCCGCAACTTCAATACTAGCTGGGGCGTGAACGGATCGGTTCATATTGGCACTGCGGCTACTTCTGGATCAGACACAACCGTTTATGGAGCCTTCAATGGATATTTCAATGGAAGCTTCAGCTACATCAAAGGGCATTTTAGTGATTATTTTGGTGCACCCAACGGAACGACATGTAAAGACATCGGATACAGAGTCGGCGATGAGAAGGTAACTGCGGTCAAGTGGCAGGGTGGGGGTATAACAACAAGCACTGGTGCTGGCTCTGGCGCCCAATCTTGCTTGACTGCGCCTCGATCAAGTTACAAAACGATTTTGCCTAATAACGGTCACACCTGGATATCCTCAACTGCTCAAACAAAGATCTCGGTAGCTGTAACGACCCCGTACATCACACTCGGGGCGAAGTCCGGGTTCAGCACCAGAGTGAGACAGGACTGGTGGGGAACCGCGGGGAATGGTGTCTATATTTGTGGCCAGTACGGACCTCTTAGTGGTAGCCCAGGCATAGTTTACGTGCAGAATGTGTAGGAAGAAACACTCAGGCTACCACATTGCCTGCTTGGCCGTATTCATAACCGTCGTCGTAGCGTGCTCGGCTTCGGCCGCCGCAGTAGGGCCGGTAGAGATTGTAAGCACCAGTGACTTTCATAGTGACATCTCCGTCGATTCGGGAACGGCGGTCGGGTTCGGGCTGGCTACAATCAGGAGTGCCAGTAATGCGCCAGTTACAAATCTGGCGGCAACCCTTGTACCCGACGGAACTACACGCGGATCTGTAGTTGAAGTTTACGCGGTCGAATCGGTTCGCTGGGACCTACCTGCCATTGCGGTCGCCGATTGGGAGACAGTATTATCAGAACTTCACGGGCATGAAGTGAAGCTTGAAGACTTTACTTTAACCGCCGATTCTGGTCTTGTTAATATTCTGTTTAAGATAATCGCACACAAAGACGGGCGCTCTGATTGGTCTCACATAGTTTTTTCTTACGAATATGAAGGACAGAAGTATTCGGAGACCATAAGTGGATCATTTAGCCTATGCGCTCCGGCAACGATTAAGTGCGATAGCTAAACGTCGACGAATTTCGATAGTTTACAGACTACGCTGTCGATGGGATACGAGGTTACCATCGTTGATAAATACGCAACAGTGCCGCCGCAGTGACGGCGCTCGCGTTGGCGCGTTCCACGTGGGCGGCGTTGTCGGCGAACCAGAAACTTGTGATGCTGGTTACTGATGGGTAGTACGCCCCACAGCGCGGAGCACGGCTCGAAGCTGTTGTCGGCGCCATGGATCCGCTTCGTATGCGAGCACACCGACGGCGAGCAGAGCGATCGCGACTGCCCACGCGGGTCCGTCACCGGCGGGTCGGGCGGTGAATTCCCACCAGCGTGGTCCTTCCAGGCTGAAGCCCCAGAAGATCAACAAGGGAAGCGCTGCGAGCGGGCCTGCCCACGCCAGCCGCCAGCCCAGCAGTCGGCCGGTCAGCGCCGAGAAACCCCACCAGCCGATGAACCCGCGCAGAACGGCGACCGCGATGGCATCGCCGAATGCTATCCAGCAGATCACGGTCAGAAGAACCGCGCTGCCCGTCGAGTATACCGCGAGGACCAGAGTCCGCAGCCGGCGCCAATGGTGCCCACAGGCGGCCTCGCCCTCTCCGAACGGGCTCTGGCAACATATCGCGGGGACGAAGGCGATCGCGACGGCGACAAGGCGCCACGCCGGAACCGCCACCGTGCCGCTTTCGGTCCCCGACGTAGGCATCGGCAGCACGGTGTGCCCGATGAGCGGGACGAGAAGGCACAGTATTCCGGTGAGGATGAGCCCCGCGGGAACCCGTCGCGATCTGATGAAAAGGCGCAGCGGCGAAGGCTCGTCACTGACACGGAGCATCGTTGAAGGCATTCTTCGTTTTGAGAGCCCAGGCGAACTGCTCCTCCGCGGTGCCGTGGTGCGCCCGCGCGACTCCGCGTGCGGCGGCGGCTTGCCTGTCTGCGCCCGCACTCGTGTGGTAGTCGGGGCCGCCTGTCCCGCCCACTAGGTACGCCTCGACCCACGCGACGAACTCGACTGCCCGCAGGTATTCGTCGTCGCTCTTGGACGTGCCTGGTGCGGTGCAGGGGTGAATGTTCTTCCTCCCGATGATGTCGGCTATCGACACGGCGACCGACCACATGCTTCCCTCCACGAGAGCGAAGTACGGAGGGTGGTCGGGAACGTCCGTGAAGACGGTCTGGCCGGGGACGCCCGGCCGGTAGGTCAGGCCGTATTCGTCGATCCGCGCCGGAACCTCGAGAGAATCCGGCATCTGATCGAGCCGTGCGGCCATGGCTTCGATCTGGGGGAGGTATTTTGCGTGCTCCGGCCACAGACACAGCTTCACCGTCACTCCGGCGCACTCGTCAGTGGCCACCGGTGGTCGCGCTTTGATCGGGGATCCGGCTGCGACCGTAACGCCCAGCAGGAGCACGGTGGCGGCGAGGGCAGTGGCACCGAACCACGTCGCGCCCTTCCGCCGCCAGCCGCCATCTGCTCGAGCGCGAGACCGCGGCGGAATCACGATCGCTAGGGCAAGCAGCGCGACGGCGAACAGCAGCCGCGCCAGCACGATCGGCAGGTCGATTTCGTCCCAGACCGGGCCGCTGACCACACCGAGGCCGATCATCTGGCCCAGATACATCGCGATCAGCAGCCACGCGAGGCCCGCGACCGCTGCCGCGAACATCCCGGACAACAGTTTGCCCACGAGGTGGCCGAACGCCACCGACAGCACGATCACCACCAGTGCCATCACGACATAGCCCGGAACCAGCCCGAAGCCCGGCGGCCACGTCCGCGCGGTGGGCACCGCGGCCACCACCTGGCACAGCAGGATCACCCCGGCGAAGTAGCCGGTGACGACGAGAGCGAACGGAAGTTCCCGTCTCCACCCCGGAACGACCATGGCTCGCATCTGCTCCGTCATGCCGAATCGCGTGGTGGCCGTCACCGACCACGCGGCGGCGGCCGCCGCAAGGCCGCTCAGCAGGATCGCAGGGATCTGGGCGGCGGCGGCGGTCTGCGGCCACACACCGATCCAATATCGCGAGCGAAAAATCAGCACCCCGAGTGCGAGGACAACGCCGAGCGGGAGAAACCACCGAGCCGGGCTCCGGCGCAGCACAACCCCGATCATGTTTCCGCCCGCCGCGCGCCGGCGACGATCAGCGAGGTGAACCCACGCTCGAGAGGTGTGTCTCCCGGACTCGCCGCGGTTCCCACCGCAGCAAGTTCCGCCGGCGGACCCTGGAACCGCATAGCACCGTCGTCGAGCACAATGACGGAGTCGGCGACCGCCTCAACATCGTCCGTCAGATGCGTGCTGAGCACGACCACGCTGTCGCGCTGCTGAGCGATGATTCCGCGGAACTGGATCCGCTGCAGTGGGTCGAGTCCAACGGTGGGCTCATCAAGGAGAATCAGCGCCGGATTTCCGACGATGGCCCAGGCGATACCGGAGCGTTGACGCATGCCACCGGAAAGGCGCTTCATTTTGGTAGCTCGTAGGTCAACGAGGAGGTCGACCTTCTCCAATGCCTCACCGACGGCGGCCCTCCGCAGGGGTCTCGGCACACCGCGCGCCCAGGCCGCGTAGTAGACGAACTCAGCGACCGTCATCGCGGGATCGATGCCGAACTTCTGCGGCAGATAGCCGATCCGCCGCCTCACCTCGTCCAGGGTCCGGCCGGTGAGTTCAACACCGTCGATCAGAATCTGCCCCCGCATGGGAGGGTCGACCGTCGCCAGAGTGCGCAACAGCGTGGTCTTACCAGCACCGTTAGGCCCGAGCAGAGCATGAACTCCCGGTGCCAAGGAAAACGAAAGGTCGCCAATGACGACTCTCGCCCCGTACCCCTGTTGAACGTTCAGTACCGTCAACACCGCCGCATAGCTCCGATCACCCAAGTAGAACAAGCGTGAGCACGTCGCCCGATCACCTGGGCGACGTGCTCACTCGAATCATCCAACGGTGATCGTGCCTCCGTAGGCCCCGTACATGCAGTCGGCGCCCCAGAAGGTGTCCGTGCTGCCGACGGAGCGAGTGGCGGTCAGGCTCCGGTTTGGGATCTCTGGCCAACTGCACTTCACGTTCGAGGTGTACTTAGCGGCAAGGGTCGCCCCGTCGCACCGCTGAGCCCACGAGGTGTTCCACCACTGCGTGTAGCATCGGTTCGCTGAAGGTGAGATCCCGCCCGCATTCGCGGCAATAGGCGCAGCGACGAGGGTCACCCCAGCCGCCAACATCGACACCGTGGCCAGCTTCAATGACCGCTTTGCTAATGACATAACCTTCATCAGAAACCCCTTTCGAATCCGTGTGAATGATCCCCTGGTCCGGTCCTAGGCAGTCCCAACCACGAAGCTGAGACCTACCTATTCAGTGACCCGAGGCGCGGCAATTGTCACATCGCCGCGGGATGATATGAGCAACGGAGCGCTAGACTTGCTCGTCTCACTCGGCGGGAAGGTCGACCAGTGTGCCGCTCTACGCTCTTAGAGGAGGTCGAACGATCCGATTACGCTACGTCATCCCACCGAGGTCAGCGGGGCTGGAAACGCTTCAATCACCCTCAGACGGACACGTCGCCGCTCGATCAATCGGGAGTATATCCAGGCCGCCAAATTTAAGACGACTGTACACAGAGTCTTCGCAAGTAATATATAACGAGTCGGTGTAGATGGGGGCAGCCACTGTAAATAGACCGGTATCAGGCCACAGCGCCACTGGAAACCGAAGATTATTCTCGAAAGATCGCGACATCGCCCAACCGAGCAAGTTACGATAGAGGTAGAAAGACCCATCGCACAAGAAGTTCGAGGAAGATCGTGGAATCCTATTAACTGTCAAATGTGCTCCGTCTGGCTCGGGATCAGCATAATCACTCCAGAGCGCGAAACAGCCTGGAAGACATTCGAATTCCGGCAAAAGATCAAAGAATCCTCGAATGAATGATCTGCACACCTTACCCATCGCCGGAGTTCCAACATCAATACCCCTCGCCATAGCCTTCCTTCTTACCGAACTCCAGCGCAAAAGCGGGTGCATCCTGATTCCAACCGCTTCCGTGCACGCAGTCCAACTCCTGAAGGTCCCATCAGATTGTTCCAGGGGGACGAATATTCGAAATACCGGCCGATCATCATCCACAGCGAAGCCCGAAACAAGGCGCGAGTCGGCTCCGAAACTTGGAATAGCACATTTCATAATCACGGTACTATGCGGACTCCGAAGCTCAAATAGTTACTTGAAGGGCAAAGTTTTTGGCTTTCTGCGACGTCGGCCTTCTCAAACAACGCGCTAATGATTACCACCGCAGTATGTTCCGAGACTTGTACCCGTGTCGATATGCCATCAGCGCCCGCCGTCCAATCGCATGTTGGTTCTCCGATAGAGCAGGACACACCAGAAAATTCTTCTGCTGGCAGGCGGTTCGTTGCGTCAATTGAAGCAAAGAACCGAATTCGAATTCGCAGAGGAGGTCCGGGCGAGTCAAAGCTTACGGTAATGGCGCGGTCCTTGCCGACGGTTACCGGCTCCAAGTCCTCGACATTATCATCGTCGGCTGGGCGCTCTGCTTTCGCGATTCTTTCAGTGGCATCGTACCAATAAAAGGACAATAGCGCCACCTCCTTGTCGTTGACACTCACACGTGGAGGCCGATCGGGCGAGGAAGGGACAGATACCAACACGGGGTGGCGGCTACCTAAAGCCGGCCGATCGACGGGCGTGACCATTGTTACAGTCGTATCTCGCATCGGTGCCAGTGAATTGCAGCCCATCAAGAACCAGGAAAGTACAATTACTGCCCCAAGCCGGCGCCGCATTACCAACATATAAAGCGGCTTATACCGGGAAGTTGCCAGTTCGAGGTCGATGCGTAATACCAGGTAGCGCCTTCGAGCGAGCGATGCGTTGAGTATCCACGATAGCTATACTCACCAGTACCAAGGCACAACCAGTGTGGGGTTGCTTCGCCGGACCATGTGTAATGGTCACGGCTGCTGAATCCATTTTTCAAGAATTCTTCCCCATACCATCGGTCACGATACAGATCAGTAGAAACTTCCACGTATGCAACGATCGCGTTACACTGAGTTTTGCCATGTACAGAGGCATATGTTAGGTCGGTCTTATGGGGATAGTCAGTTGATCCTTTGCATCCTGCTGGTGAAAATGTCACAATCGCGCCGTTCGGCGTCACCGAAGTAGAGGCTCGTACCTGGCCCTTTCGAGTCGAACTCAGACCTGACGTTGACTCGGGTTGTCCAATGTCGTTAATTGGACCTATGTGATCGACGACGTCTTGCGCCCGTACATCAAGGGAATAAGCCCTCTCGGAAGCTGGTTCATCAGTCGCGTCGACGGACTGCGCGCTAGCAACGACTGCCGACGAAGTGAACAATACGGTTACGCAACTTGCCGCTATGACGAAGCGTTTTATCATGCCCTAGACCTCCAGGTTCGTTGACGAATTGGCAACGGGTGGGCTCGATCGAACCTCCCGACGGCATCTAAGACGTTCGGTCATCGGCATGTCGATCTAGCTGTCCGAACGGTTCTGTGCGTACACCAACTTAGTGACTCGGGACAACTTGTTTGTCACATTCTCGGCGCGTGAATCGTATTCACGGAGGCGGATTTCGTCGGAGCGCAGCCCGCTGCGCTCCCCGAAGTCCTCCGATCACGCCGCGAGATCGCGCTCCGGGTAGCCGTCTCGCATGGGGTCAGGAGGTGTTCCCGGAGGCCTTGACCCAGCGGGCGGCCGACAGCTCGCTGAACGCCGTCACGGTGGGCTTGCTGATACCCAGCGCGGCGTCGTGAAGCGTGACGATCTCCGTGCCGAGATACGCCCCGGTGCTCTCGGAGATCAGCAGCACGATGACCTGCTCAGAGGGCTGGCCCGGCTCTGGCGGCAATGCCACAGTACGAGCCGGCCTGCCGAGCCGGTCCACCGTGGCCCCCAGCGAGCGCAGGGCGCTCTCGCCGGCGAGAACGCTCCACATGGCCGAGGCGAGTTTCGGCGTGACAACGTACTCGTCGTAGACCATTTGGACCGCGCGAACCAGACACTCGGCCTGCCAGCGGGCGTCTTGGTCGCAGGGTAGACCCGCCTGAGTGTCCAGCAGTTCCGCGCGGAGCGCCGCTGGGTTCGTCGACAAGCGTCCCGCGAGGTCCGGGTCGATGGTGCCGGCCGGGTTCGTCTCGCTCGTGACCGGGCTGGGCGCGTCCTTCGCATCCGCCGTCAGGTGCCCGTCCAGACCCAGGGGGTTGCCGCGAGTTTCGTCCACCCGGACCGCACCGTCCCGCATCAACCACCATTGCGTGCGCGTGGGATAGATGGCGACGCTCAAGGACCTGTCCGCTTCCACCCGCACGTTAGGCGACCATCCATATTTTGCGACGTACTGCACCTCTCCAACACCCACGGGTGGGGGTCCCGTGAACGTCGCGCGAGCCGCGGTCTTCAACGTGGCAGCGGCTGGCGGCGCCGAGTCGATGGACTCGGGACTGGCCACGCTGTACCTCAGCATCGCGGGTGCCTCGGCCGCCGAAGCCGGGGCGCTGCGAACAATTGCCTGCGCGCCGCCACCAAGCACAATCAAAACTGCCGCAACCGTCGCGAGCATCATGCGCCGGCGCCGGCTGCCGGAACGTGCCGCTTTCCTCCTATGCGATGTTGTCTGCGATGTTGTCCTGCCCCGCGCGAGGACTCTCTGGCGGACACGCTCCGCCTCCTCCTCGTCGTCCGCATATCGCTCGGGGATGGGAGGAAGCAGGCCGTGCTCCAGGAAGAACCCGCGGATCTCCTCGATCTCACGCTCACTGTCGGGTCTCACGGTGCACCTCCTCATCCGTGGACAGCACCTTTTTCAACCGCTGTCGTGCCCGGCTGACGCGACTGGTCACGGCGGAGGCCGAGCACCCCAGCGCATCTGCCGCCTCGGAGCCCGACAGCCCGCCGAACGCCACGAGCGCGACCGCGTCCCGCTCCGACGGCGGCAACAGCATCAACGCCTCCCGAGCGCTCTGCAACGCGAGGACATCGTCCTCCGGTCCGGGCATTGAAGTCTCGACCCGGCGCGCCGTGAGCTGCAGCAGCAGGCCCCGGCGGTATCGCCGCGAACGGATCGTCTCCTGCACCTTGAAGTGGGCAACTTTGAAAACCCAGGACCTTCGTTTGACGAACTCAGCAGGCACTTCGGACCAGCGGGACCAGACCGTCACGAACACGTCCGCGGTCAAGTCGTCCGCGTCTTCCACACCGATCATGCGCTGCAGATAGCGACGCACAGGCGCTCGGGCGGCGCGATACAGTTCGGTGAACTGCGCCGCGTCGCCTTCAGCTTCTAGCAGGTGGTCGACGGAAGTACGACGACCGATCGTGCCGTCAGCGTCGTACTGGATACCTGTGTCCCCGGCGCGAAACATGTCGATGAGCCGCTCCCCCCTGCGCTCGAATACACCCTCACGGCCTTGGCGGTGCGGTTCCAGACTGATTTGGCAACCGACAATGTTGGAATATCGGTCGACGTCATAGTGTTGAAGAACGCGCCCGTAAAGGCCGCGCCGCTCCACAGGCACATGTTATTGGCGGGGCACGCCGATGACGTGAATGGTCCCACCGTTGCAGCATGGGCGGAAAGCGCCGAGACAGCGAGCATCACGAGTACAAAAGCGGATGCCAGGAACGTGTACACGAGTCGCTGGGCGATGGAGGAGATAGCAGTCATACCTACTTAGTGACCCGAGACGCTCCGTTTGTCACGTGCCGGGAGCGGATCCCACAAGAAAGAACGCGAAGGGTTCAGCAGATTCGCCGCGCTCAGTGCGTGGTCAGCGACGCATGCGACAGCGAGAATCCGTGACCGGACGGCCCCGTACAGTTCACGCCGTCCTGGAGCACCTCGCACACGAACCCGCGGCCGACGGCGAGCCGGCGATAGGAGATCTTCGTCTGCGGGCTGCCGATCAGCGTGTACCCGAGGCAGCCGTCGTAGCTCACCCGGCCGGACCGTACGACGGACACCCGCAACCCGCGCAGCGCCACCGGGACCTCCGACTCCGACTGGGTGCAGGTCGGCACCTTGAAGGAGTACTTCTTCGCCGTGCAGACGAGGTCGTCACCGGGTAGCAGCGAACACGCGATATTGCCGGACGGCGTCACGAACCCGCCGAGTTGGACCATCGTGTTCCCGGACGATCCGCTGTAGCCGGCGATCACCGGGGTGCCCGAGCACGGACCGTGCTGCGCCGAGGTCGCCGCAGGTGGGCTCGCATACAGGTGCGGCACACCGCATCCGGTGGAGACGAGCTGGCCGCCGGAGATTGCCCAGGTACGGCTCGACACGGGGGAATCCGAGGGGAAGACGCCGTAGCTGTCGAACCGGTAGGTGCCCGCGACGAGCAGCGGGCCGCTCGCCAGCAGCCGCATCCTGGTCATCGACGAGGGCGTTCCGGGCACCGCGGTCAAGGTGCCGGCGCCTACCTTGATCACTGTGCCGAAGTACAGGTTGTAGTTGCTGCCCTGCACCAGGCAGTACGAACCGGCGCAGGTCACCGCCGGGGTGTCGACCCACGGGATCGTGAGCCCCGTCGCCGGGTGGCCGGGCACGGTGAGCACCGCGGCGACCGACGCCCGCCCGGGGGTGATCACGATCTCGATCTTGCCTCCGCCGACCGGAGCCCAGGACTGCGATCCGCAGGTGCCCTTCGTATAGCAGTCCGGCGGGGGCGACGCGACGGCGGTCGGCGCGGAGACGGTGGGCGCGGTGACCGAAGCGAGACTCGTGAAGGTGAGCGTGCGGGTGGTGGTCGGGGCGGTGAGCGGAGCCGCAGAGGTGGTCGGCGGCGCCGAGGTGGTGACCAGCGACTCCCACGGGGTCGCCGTGGGTGCCGCGGACGTCGTTCCGGTCGGGATGGTGGGCACGGTGATCGCGCCCGCCGTCGTCGCCGGGCGGGCGACAGACGCGGCGGAGGTGGTGACCGTGGGATCGGCGGGTCCCGCAGTGTCCAGGCCGAGCACGGAGCATCCGGAGACCAGGACGGCCGCGGCCACGAACAACGTCATACCCGCAACTCGTCCGCGAGCTCGATCCGGTGCGCGCCTGCCGCGTTGTGCGACGTCCGCGGCCGACACGTCCCCGCTTCCTCGTGCCGTCATAAACCTCTCCCCTGGTCGTGCAGGGCCATGGTCTCCTCAAGCCGCGTCATCCGGAGTCGTCTGGCGTCACTCCAGTCACGCGGTCACCATTGGCCACACCGACGATAACCGCTGGCTGCGCAGATTTGCGGCCGACGTGACCGGTAACCTTGAAACGGCTGCCGCTCCCGCGGCGCACCGCGCGTCGACCCGGCGCCGGTCGGCGGCCAACGCCGCGCACGTCACCGCAGGGGCGGGGAAATATCAGCATCAATATCAGCAAGGAGATGGCCCGACAGATGCCGACCGACGCGCCGAAGGAGCCGAAAGCGATGCCCGAACACCAGCCGCTGCGGGTGGCTGTGATCGGCGCCGGCCCGGCAGGCATCTACGCCGCGGACATCCTGTGTAAGTCCGACCCCGGCGCGACCGTCGACATCTTCGACCGGCTGCCGACCCCCTACGGGCTGATCCGGTACGGCGTCGCGCCCGACCACCCGCGGATCAAGGGCATCATCAACTCGCTGCATCACGTGATGTCCAACCCGCGCATCACGTTCCACGGCAACGTCCACGTCGGGGTCGACATCAGCATCGGTGAGTTGCGCGAGTTCTTCGACGCCATCATCGTGGCCACCGGGGCCGAGCGCGACCGTCACGTCGAGCTGCCCGGGATGGACCTGCCTGGATCCCACGGCGCGGCCGAGTTCGTGTCGTTCTACGACGCCCACCCGGACCGGGAGCAGGCCTGGGACCTGACGGGCGCGTCCTCGGTCGCGGTGATCGGGGTGGGCAACGTCGCACTGGACGTCTCCCGCATACTCGCGCGCACCGGTGACGAGCTGCTGTACACGGAGATCCCGCCGCACGTGCATGCGGCGCTCAAGACGTCGGCCGTCACCGACGTGCACATGTTCGCCCGCCGCGGGCCCGCGCAGGCGAAGTTCACGCCGGTCGAGCTGCGCGATATCGATCGCTCGCCCAATGTGCAGGCCGTGGTCGACCCGGCCGGCATGGAGTTCGACGAGGCCTCGGAGAAGGCGCTCAAGGGCTCGAAGTCGCTGCGCATGGTGGTCGACGTGCTCTCCGAGTGGGCGCTGCGCGAGCCGACGCCCGGCCCGCATCGCCGCATCCATATTCATTTCCTGCAGAACCCGGTGGCCGTGCTCGGCGACGACCACGTGACCGGGCTGCGGACCGAACGGCAGGAGCTCAGCGGCGACGGCACGGCTCACGGGACGGGCGAGTTCACCGACTGGGAGGTGCAGGCGGTGTACCGCGCGGTCGGCTACCGGTCCGAACCGGTCGACGGGCTGCCCTGGGACGCCACCTCGAACGTGCTGCCGAATGTCGCCGGGCGGGTCCTCGACGGCGGGCAGCGGGTGCCCGGCCTCTACGCCACCGGATGGGTCAAGCGCGGACCGGTGGGCCTGATCGGTTCGACGAAATCCGACGCGGCGGAGACCGTCGCGAACCTGCTCGCCGACGCGCCCCGCCTGCGCCGTGCCCCGCGACGGGACCGGCAGGCCGTGCTCGATCATCTGGCCGCGAAGGGCCTCGAACTCACCGACTTCACCGGGTGGGATCGCCTCGACGCCCACGAGCGTTCGCTCGGCAGGGCCGCCACCGCCGCCGGCGCGAGCCTGCCGCGGGAACGCATCAAGGTGATCTCGCGCACGGAGATGACGACCATTGCCCGAGCGGACCCGACCACGTTCAGGGGGGATCCGAACGCGTTCCGGGCGGATACCACCGGGCGCCGGGACGGGTGAGGGCCGTCGACGCCGGCCCCGACGGCGAGGGGGCCACGCGCAAGGACGGTCTCGCGGCCGACGATGAACCCGCCGCGCGGCATCGACGGCTGCGCTGGTGGGCACTGCCGATCCTGGTCACGGTGGCCTTCCTGGTGCTGCAGCCGCTGCTCGGTTCCGGTTGGGCCCTGTTCCCGGACTCCTACCGGTACGCGAAACAGGCCGAGAAGATCCTGGGCGCCAGCCCCGGCGACGCGCACATGACGGCCCTCAACGCCTTCTGCGAGTCGCGCGCCGATCAAGCCTTTCGCGCCGACACCTGGGTCCCGATCGACAGCTCTCCCGCCGAGCGAGCGCAGAGCGTCACCGCGTGCCTCGACAAGTACGGCCCCGCAGGCGATCTCACCACACTCGACCCGCGATACCAGTCGATCTTCACCACCCGACCGGGCTACCCGCTTCTCCTCGCGCCGTTCGTCGCCGCGTGGGGCGTGATCGACGGCATGCGGATCCTCGGGTTCGCACTGGCCGCGGCGGGCGGACTGGTCGCCTACGCCGTGCTTCGCCTCGCCCGCCTGTCAGCGTTCGCGGCCGGCGCCGGGCAGGTCGTCTACCTGGTGAGCCCGCTCGGCTGGTGGGCGCTGCAGGGGCTCGGCGAGGGGCTCGGCGACCTGTGCGTTCTCGGCGCCGTGGCGGGGGTGGTGCTCGCCCTCCGCGGCCGGACCGGCGCCGGCATCGCCGTGACGGCAGCGTCCTGGCTCGCGCTCGGCTTCGTCCGATTCTCCAGCCTGCTGCTGATCTCGGCGGCGATGGCCGCCGCGTGCGTCGCGCTCGGGCTCTGGGCGGCGCGCGCCCGCCAGAGAGCGATGTTCACCCTTGCGGGCGTCTGCGCAGGGGCCACCGGGCTCACCATGCTGGCGATGCCGGTGCTGGGCCTCCCCGGCGCCGCGGTCACCTTGCAGGACACGTTCACCAACCACTTCGCCGACCCACTGGTGCCCGACCCGTGGCGGCGGCTCGCCGCGGCGAACGTCCACTTCTGGCCGGCCTGGCTCGCGACACCGTCGGCGTCCTGGGCCGTGGTGGCGTGCGCGCTGATCGGTGCCGCGGCGCTCGTGCGGTGGCGGCGGGATCTGCTGTGGCCGGCGCTGGCGCTGTTCGCCGCCGGCGCCGCGCAGGTCGCCGCGCATCCGCTCCCGCAGGAGGCCGAGCGATTGGGGCTGCTGATGTGGATCCCCGCGACCTTCGGTACCGCGGTCCTCGTGCACGTCGCCACCCGCCTGTTTCAGCAGCGAGTATGACGATGTTCCGGGGTGCAGCGGCTGCGTATCTCCGCGGTATCTCCGCGCGATAGCAGCGCGACCGCAGTGCGCGCGCCCCGTCCGCCCCGCTAGGCTCGTGACCGGCCCGGCGCGTCGGCCGGGCCGGCACCACACCGGCCCCGGCCGGAGACCCGAGAGGACGCCACCGTGCCAGCCGACATCATCCCGATCCAGCTGAGCCTGACCCAGGGCGACGGTGTCACGTTGTGGGCGCCGCGGTGGACCGAGGACGGCGAGGAGTGGGAGGCGTTCCTCGGGCACGGCGAGAACCTTTACGTGCTACCGGATGCGGCACACCTGGCGGCGTTCATCCGCTCCGACGCGGACCATGATCTGACCGATCATCCCGCGTGGGGCGTCGCCCGCCGGTCCCTGGCCGACGAACTCGAACCCGACGACGACCACCGGTTCGACATCGTCGGCGTGCCCGAACTGGTCTCCGCGCCGCCAGATGTATGGTCGCTCGCCGAGCTGTCCGACACCGTCGCGATCCTGCACTCGCTCGCCGATGTGTGCGATCTGCCGGTCGTCGACGAGGTGCTGGCGCAGTCGGCCGGTTTCGCCCTGGCCGCACAGGGTCCGACCGCCTTCATCGGCCGCGCCGGCAAGAAGCTCTGGCACGAGGTCGGGTCCGTGGTCGCCGCGCGATGGGATGAGGTGATCGAGGCCCTGGACGCGCTGGTCGTCACCCCGGACGTCGATCCCGACGCGGTCGCAGCTGCGCAGGCCGAGATCGACGCCGTCGGCGAAGCGGAGCACGCCGTCGAGACGACCGACGATCGAGCCGGCGCCGACGCGGGCGGCTCCGACGAGGGTCCGGAGCGCGACGCGGATCTCCGGTTCTGGGACGAGGTCGGCATCGACTGTGTGTCGGTCACCTGCGAAGAACGTACGGGGTGGACGCTGCGCTGCTACCTGGACGATGCGGCGGTCTTCCTGTCCGTCGGCGGGCGCATCCAGCTGTACCCGTCGCCGTCCGCGCTCGAGGAGTACCTGTCCGACGCGACGGCGGAGAACGCGCTCAGTCGGCTGGACGCCTGGACGACGATCAGGGAGGCGGTTGCCGGCGGCGAAGCCTCGGTGATCGCCGGCCCGGAGAACACCTACGTCCTGGACGGCCTGGCGGATCAGCTTCTCGACGGCCCGCAGGCCGTCGATGCGACGCAGCTGGGCCTGGCGGTGGAGTTGCTCTCCGACAGTGCGGCCGTGCGCGGCGACGACGAGGTGTCCGAGGCGCTGTCCACGGCGACTCCGCTCGGCAACCTCGTGCGGGCCGCGACGCAACCCGATCCCGACCGGCTGCCCCCGTCCCCGCCGTTCGACGACGAGGTCGCGGCGTGGCAGGCCCTGGTCAAGACGTTCAGCACCGCGGTCGACTGGAAGTAACACCGGCGCGGTCCTCCGCGCCACGCGACCGGACCAGCGTCAGGCCATGAGTGCCGCGTATCCCGGCTTGATGATGTTCTCGATGATCGCCAGCCGTTCGTCGAACGGCAGGAACGCGGACTTCATCGCGTTGATCGTGAACCATTGCAGCCGTGCCCAGTCGTAGCCGAAAGCCTCCACGAGCGCTGCCATCTCACTCGTCATCGATACCCCGGACATCAGCCGGTTGTCCGTGTTCACCGTCACCCGGAACTTCAGTGCCGTGAGCAGCCCGATGGGATGTTTCGCGATCGACGCCGCCGCGCCGGTCTGCACGTTCGACGTCGGCGCGATCTCCAGCGGAATGCGGCGGTCGCGGATGTATCCGGCGAGCCGGCCGAGCGTCACCGTGCCGTCGTCGGCCACCGTGATGTCGTCGACGATGCGCACTCCGTGGCCGAGACGCTCGGCCCCGCACCACTGGATCGCCTCCCAGATCGAGGGCAGCCCGAACCCTTCCCCGGCGTGGATGGTGAAATGCTCGTTCTCGCGCTGCAGGTACTCGAAGGCGTCCAGGTGCCGGCTCGGCGGGAAACCGGCTTCCGCGCCGGCAATGTCGAAGCCCGCCACCTCCCGGTCGCGGAACGCGACCACCAGTTCTGCGATCTCCCTGGACCGCGCCGCCTGCCGCATGGCGGTGAGCAGCGCGCGGACCCGGATGCCGCGGCCCGCGCCGGCCGCCAGCCGCGAGCCTTCGGCGAATCCGTCCAGCACGGCCCCCACAACCTCGCGCAGTGTCAACCCGCGCTCGAGGTGTTGTTCCGGAGCGAACCGGACCTCCGCGTAGACCACGCCGTCGGCCGCCAGGTCCTGAGCGCATTCGGACGCGACGCGCACCAGGCCTTCGCGGGTCTGCATCACCGCGAGCGTGTGCGCGAACGTTTCCAGATAACGCTCGAGCGATCCGGAATCGGCCGCGTCGACGAACCACCGACCGAGCTCCGCCGCATCGGTCGTCGGCAGCCGCGTATAGCCGCACTGCTGCGCGAGGTCGATGATCGTCGCAGGCCGCAAACCACCGTCCAGATGGTCGTGCAACAGCGCCTTCGGTGCGCTCCGGATGGTGTCAAGGGTGATCGGCGCGGGCATGATCCCTACCGTATCCAACGCCGGACGCACCGCGCCTGCGGCGCGAACAGCGTCATCCGCGGATCGTGTTCATCACAATTGCTCGCCTCGGTACCGGACGACCCGAGGGGACCACCTCCACGGCCGCCGCAAGCTCGGCCGCGGCCGCTGGGATGCGATCCGCAGTATCCGTGTGCAATTCGAAAAGCGGTGCGCCCTGGGTGATCTCGTCGCCGGGCTTCGCCAGACACAGCACGCCGGCGGCAGCCTGGACCGTATCCTCCTTGCGGGCGCGCCCGGCCCCGAGCCGCCATGCGGCCATCCCCACCGCCAGCGCGTCCATCTTGGAGATCACGCCGGCCGCGGGCGCGGTGACGATCTCCACCTCCTGCGGCCGGGGCAACGCGGCGTCCGGATCGCCGCCCTGGGCCGCGACCATCGCCCGCCACGAATCCATCGCCGCACCGGACGCCAGCACCTCGGCCGGATCCACCGATAGGCCGGCCAGGTGGACCATCTCCCGCGCCAGCGCGATCGCCAGTTCGACGACGTCGGCCGGGCCACCGCCAGCCAGCACCTCGACGGCCTCCGCGACCTCGATCGCGTTGCCGACGGCCAGACCGAGCGGTTCGGACATGTCCGTGAGCAGCGCCGACGTCCTGACGCCGGCATCGGTGCCGAGCCGCACCATGGTGCGCGCGAGATGCGCCGCGGAGGTGGCGTCCTTCATGAACGCGCCGGAACCGACCTTCACGTCCAGCACCAGCGAGGCGGTGCCCTCAGCGATCTTCTTGCTCATGATGGAGGCGGCGATCATCGGGATGGACTCGACGGTTCCGGTCACATCGCGTAGCGCGTACAGCTTGCGATCCGCGGGCGCGAGGTCGTCGGATGCCGCGCAGATCACGACGCCGATGTCGCGGAGCTGTGCGAGCATCTCCTCCGGCGACAGCGTGGCCCTCCAACCTGGAATCGACTCCATCTTGTCCAACGTGCCGCCGGTGTGCCCGAGCCCCCGACCGGACAACTGCGGCACAGCGGCACCGCACGCCGCGACCAACGGGGCCAGCGGGAGCGAGATCTTGTCGCCGACACCGCCGGTGGAGTGCTTGTCGACCGTGGGCCTGGGCAGACCCTTCAGATCCATCCGGTCGCCGGACGCGATCATGGCGCTCGTCCACCGCGAGATCTCGTCGGCGGACATGCCGTTCAGCAGGATCGCCATCAACAGGGCCGACATCTGCTCCTCGGCGACGGTTCCGGCGGTGTATCCGGCGATGATCTGCGAAATCTGCTCCGCGGTGAGTTCGCGCTTGTCCCGCTTCGCCCTGATCACGTCGACCGCAGCGAATGCCATTGCTGTTCTCATCTCCTTGTCGCCCCACGCGCGCCGCGCGAGGCCGTATGGTGCGTGCTGCCGTCAGGCGGCCGGCCCAGACGCTGACCCAGACCCCGAACCGGCAGCCGGGAGGTGCTCCGGACCGAATGCGGCGGGGAGCACCCAGGTCATGTCCCGCGGGCCCTCCGGCGTATCGACGAGCAGGTCCGCCCCGCCGAACTCGTAGATCACCTGCCGGCACCGGCCGCACGGCATCAGCAGGTCACCACTGCCGGACCGGCACGCCAGCGCCACCAGCCGCCCGCCGCCGGACAGTCGCAGCTGCCCCACCAGCGTGCACTCCGCGCACAGGCCGAGCCCGTACGAGGCGTTCTCCACGTTGCATCCGGTGATGATCCGGCCGTCGTCGGCGATCGCCGCGGCGCCCACCTGGAGCTTCGAGTACGGGCAGTAGGCGCTGCGTGCGGCCTCGATCGCCGTGTCGCGCAAGGCATCCCAGGGTATGACGCTGTTCGCGCCGCGTGCCGCGGCGTCCGGCACCTGCCCGGCCGAGGATGCCGTCATGCCGATCCCCCCTTCCGGTAGATCAGGCCGTCGGCCTTCGGCATTCGCAGTCTTTGCGATGCGAGGCCCATCACGATCAACGTAATCGCATAGGGGGCGGCGATGGTGAGTTGCCGTGGAACCTGGTCGGTGGAGAAATACCACCATGCGGCCGCGGCCGCGATGATCAGCCCGGACATCGCCACCAGCCGATTGCCCTGCTTCAGCTGCAGGGCGGCCACGATGACGAGCGCCACCGCGAGCAGCAGCACCACCGCATGCAGTGCGGTGTTGGCGGAGTCGTACAGCCGCACACCGTCGGTGTAGCCGAACAGCGCCGCACCCATGGCGAGGCCGCCCGGCCGCCAGTTACCGAAGATCATCGACGCCAGGCCGATGAAGCCCAGCCCTCGCGTTTGGCCATCCTGAAATTTGAGCCCGATCACGAGGAACGAACCGGCCAGGCCAGCCATCGAGCCGGAGATCGTCATCGCCGCGTACTTGTAGCGCATCACCTTCACACCCAGGGACTCCGCGGCATACGGAGCCTCGCCGCAGGATCGCAGCCGCAGGCCGAACCGGGTCCGCCACAGCACGAAGCCGCTCGCCGCGATGAGGATCGCCGCCAGCAGGCTGAGCGCGGAGAGCTGCGTCGTCATTCCGCGGACGATGCCGGCGAGGTCCGAGACGAAGAACCAGTGCTTCGCTTCGATCGTGCCCAGCCAGGTGGTCAGCCCGGGGATCGTGATCCGGAAGACGTCCGCGACCGGCGGCGACTGCCGCTGCCCGCCGCCCGGCGCGTTGGTGAACAACAGCTCCGAAAGGAACAGCGTGATACCCGGCGCGATGATGTTCACCGCGACACCGGCGATGATGTGGTCGACCCCGAAGGTGATCGCGGCGATGCCCATCAAGAGGCCCCCAAGCGCGCCGCACACCACGCCGAAGAAGACCCCCGCCCACGGGCCCCACTGGTAGCCGGCCCACCCCGCGCCGAACGTGCCGAGGATCATCATGCCTTCCAGGCCGATGTTCACCACGCCCGCGCGCTCCGACCATAGGCCGGACAGCCCGGCGAGGGCGATGGGCACGGCAGCGGCGATGGCCGCCTCCACCGCACCCGCCGAGGTGAGGTTCGTCGCACCCGAGAACAGCCGGACCGCGGAGACCACCGCCAGCCCCACCGCGACGATCGCGAGCCAGCCGACAGCCGGCATCTGCCGCCGCCGCGCGGCGGCAACGGGCCTCCGCACGGGCGGGGCTTCCAGCGTCGTCATGGCGTCACCCCCGCAGGAGTCTCGGCCACGACTTCCGCCACGGCGAGTTGCCGCGCGACTTCACGTTGTTCGAGCACCACACCCGCGCGCCGGACGATCTCGTAAGCGATGACGACCAGCAGCACGATGATGCCCTGCATGATCGCCACCATCTCCTTGGGGACCTGCACCGACTGCAGGGCGTTGGACGACGAGGCTAGGAACGACCACAACGCCGCGGCGAACACGATGCCCACCGGATGGTTCCGGCCGAGCAGCGCGATCGCGATGCCGGTGAAGCCGATGCCGGTCTGGAAGTTCAGCGAATAGCTACCGGCGCTGCCGTTGAGAAGCTCCGGCATGCCGACCAACCCCGCGACGGCGCCGGAGAGCAGCATCGTCGAGAACACCATCTTCTTCACGCTGATACCGCTGGCGATCGCGGCGGTCTCCGACATACCGGTGGCCCGGATGGAGAAGCCGAACACGGTGCGGTTCAATAGGAACCAGTACGCGACGCCGACCAGAACGCCGAGCAGGATGAGGCTGTACAGGGGGGTACCCGCGCCGACGTCGAAGTTCGGAACCTTCCCGCCCGCCGTGATCGGCCGGGTCATGACGTTGTAGCCCTGCTGGATCGCCAACCGGTCGGTGGTGAGCAGGAACGCGATCAACGCGGTGGAGATGGCGTTGAGCATGATCGTCGAGATGACCTCGGAGACGCCTCGCGTCACGCGCAGCCACCCCGCGATACCCGACCAGATCGCGCCGACCGCCATGGCGACGACGAGCGTGGCCGCGATGCGGAGCACACTGGGCAGCGAACCCATGGCCGTCATCCCCGCGAACGCCGCCGCGATCAGCGCGGCCAGGCGATACTGGCCGTCGACGCCGATGTTGAACAGGTTCATCTTGAACCCGATCGCGACCGCTACGGCCGAGAGGTAGAACACCGTCGTCTGATTGACCGCCCCCATCACCACACTCGGGTCGGAATACGAGCCGGCCATGGCCTCGAAGGCCGCCAACGGGTTGTGCCCCGCCGCGAGCAACAGCAGCACGATGATGATCGCGGCACCGATCAGCGCCGTGACCGGTGCCGCGGCGCCGAGCAGGATGCGACGCACCTTCGACCCACCCATCACGCACCTGCCTCTTCGGGCATGCGGCGGTCGGCCGGTCCGGAAGGGTCGCCGCCGGGGCCCCGACCGGGCGGCCCCCCACCATCGGCACCGCCGTCGCCACCGCCGTCGCCGGCACCCGTCATCGCCGAGCCGAGTTGTTCGGGAGTCACGGTGTTGGGATCGTAATGGCCGACGAGACGCCCGCGCAGGATCACCGTGATCGTGTCGGACATGCCGATCAATTCCTCCAGGTCGGCCGAGATCAACAGGACTGCCAGACCTTTCGAACGGGCGACACGCAATTGCTCCCAGATCGCCGCCTGCGCCCCGACATCCACCCCGCGCGTCGGATGCGACGCGATCAGCAGCTTCGGATCCCCGCTCATCTCACGCCCGACGATCAGCTTCTGCTGGTTGCCACCGGAGAGCGACGACGCCTTGACCTCGATGCCCGGCGTACGGACATCGAACTGTTCGACGATCCGGCGAGTGTCGGCTCGCGCATCGCTCCGCGTGAGCAGCCATCCATTGGATGCGGGCCGCCTCGTCTGGTGTCCGAGAATCCGGTTCTCCCACAGCGTTCCGGAAAGGATCAGCCCCTGCCGTTGACGATCTTCCGGGATGAACCCGACCCCGGCCTCCCGCCGCGCGAGCGTCGATGCCTTGGTGACGTCCGCCCCGTCGAGCGATACGCTGCCGGAGGTCACCGGCCGGATGCCCATGATCGCGTCGACCAATTCGGCCTGACCGTTGCCCTCGACGCCGGCGATGCCGAGGATCTCCCCCGCGTGGATGGTGAGCGACACGTCGGTGAGCACGGCGCGGCCGTCCTGGTCGACAGCCGTGACGCCGTCCAGCGCGAGCACGACGCGATCGGTCACGGTGGACTCCCGGGTCTCGGGGACGGGCAGTTCCGAGCCCACCATCATCTCCGCCAGCTGCCGGTTGGTCACGGTCTTCGGATCGGCGGTGCCGACCGTGGTGCCGCGTCGGATGACGGTGATCTCGTCGGCGATCGCACGCACCTCGTCGAGCTTGTGCGAGATGAAGATGATCGTGAGCCCCTCGCGCTTGAGTTCGCGCAGGTTGTCGAAGAGCTCGTCGACCTCCTGCGGCACCAGCACCGCGGTCGGCTCGTCAAGGATGAGGGTGCGGGCACCCCGGTAGAGCACCTTGAGGATCTCGACCCGCTGCCGCGCGCCGACACCGAGATGCTCGACCAAGCTTCTCGGGTCGACATCCAAGCCGTAGCGATGGGCGATGCCGGATATCGTGGCGATCGCCTCGCGCGCCCGCAGCACGCCTGACCTCGCGGCCGGCTCACTGCCGAGCACGATGTTCTCCCACACCGTGAGGTTGTCCGCCAACATGAAGTGCTGGTGCACCATGCCGATGCCGGCCGCGATGGCGTCGGCCGGCGAGCCGAAGACGACGGTCCGGCCGTCGACCTCGATGGTGCCCTCGTCGGGTTTGTGCATCCCGTAGAGGGTGTTCATCAGGGTCGACTTGCCCGCACCGTTCTCGCCCACGAGCGCGTGCACCGTCCCGCGGCGCACGGTGAACGTGATGTCCGAATTCGCGATGACGCCTGGGAATCTCTTGGTGATCCCGGTCAAACGAACGGCCGGCTCCACGGCGTCGGCCGCCAGGACACCGCCGGTCGCGGTGCCGCCCGAAGCGACGCCGCGCGAGTCAGGTTGCGACATGGGATCTACTCTCGCAGGTCGGCGCGGCGATCGCGCGGCATTGACCACGGTACGGGGACGGGCGCGCCGGACCCCGGCCGAATGAGTTCATCAGTAGCGTCCGGCCCCGACGGAAGCCCGCCGGGGCCGGACCGAATGCTCGGTGATCAGCCGATCGTGGTCGGAACCTTGACCTCGCCGGAGATGATCTTGTCCTTCCAACCGTTGAGCTGCGACGCGATGTCGTCGATGAAACCGCCCGAGGTGGCGAACGCCACGCCGCCGACCTTCAGGTCGTACACATGCTGTCCGGTCAATGCGGCACCGTTGACAGCCGACGCGAAGAAGTCGTACACAGCGATGTCCACGTTCTTGACCATCGAGGTGAGGATGACGTCCTTGACGTCGGCCAGGGACTTCGCGTTGTACTGGTCCGAGTCGACGCCGATGCCCCAATGGTCGGCACCGGCCGCCTTGGCCGCCTTGAACACGCCGGCGCCAGAACCGCCCGCCGCCGCATAGACGATGTCGACACCCGAGTCGTACATGCCCTTGGCCATCTTCTCGCCGGAGGCGGGGTCGTTGAACCCGCTGAAGTCCGGCGGCTCGCTGATGTACTTGTCCGAGATCTGGGCATCGGGCTTGACCGCCTTGACGCCCGCGTCGAAGCCGGCCTGGAACTTCTGCAACAGGGGCACGTCGACGCCACCGATGAAGGCGACCTTGCCGGACTTCGACTTCAATCCGGCCGCGACACCGACCAGGAAGGAGCCCTGCTCCTCGGCGAACGTCATGCAGTCGACGTTCTTCAGGGGGCCGCCCTGCCGGGCCGGGTCGCACAGGTCGGCGTTGTCGACGATGCCGAAGTGCACGTTCGGGTTCTTGGCGGCGACGTCACCGAGCGGACCGGCGTAGGCGAAGCCGACGGCGACGATGGTGTTCGCGCCGTCCTTGATCAGCTGGTTGAGGCGATCGACCTTGGCCGAGTCGGGCTCACCGTTCACCGCGGTCAACTCGTTGACCTTGGTGAGCCCCTCGCCGACGGCCTTGTCCAGGCCACGAGCGGCGGAGTCGTTGAACGATTGGTCGCCACGGCCACCCAGGTCGTAGGCCAGACCGACCTTGACGGCGGTCTTGTCGCCCGTCATCTGCGGTCCGGCGTCGCTGCTGGACGACTCGGTGGCGCCGGTGTCGCTGCTGCTGCTTCCGGTATCGGACGAGCTCTGCTCGGACGACGACTGGCTGCTGCTGCTCTGCGATGGGCTGGAGCTCGACGACTCGGTACCGCTGCCGGACGAGGTGGACCCGCAGGCAGCCAGCACCATGCCGGCAACGGCCACCCCGACGAGGAGCCGCAAGCTTCTGGCTCGACGCACGTTGTTCTCCTAACTGTCATGTGCACGCTCGGCGTCATGCCGATGCGCGGCCGCTGCAATCGAGCGGCAGGTATCGGAGGCACGGTACAGGGATTGACCGGTGTTGGGCGAGCCCGGATCGCTCACCGTAATCTAATCGTTCTCATATCCATCTCTGACGAAATGTCAGTTCAGGGCCATCGAGCGGAGCGAGCGGACGACGTCATCGGCGGTGGGATGCGGTCACGGTGACGGGCGCTGCACGTCAGAACTCTGTCGCTCGGCGGTCGCCATCCACGCGGCGACTATCAAGAACGCCCGCGCCACCAGGTTGAAGAACAACAGCAGGCCGATCACCGCCCCGAACACCACGCCCGACGGGGATGACGACATTCGTGTCACGAGCAGTGTCAGGGCGGCCTTGAGGATCTCGAAACACACTGCCATGACGAGTGATCCGATGACGAGGGTCCGACGGTCCGCGCGATATTCGCGGTTCGGGAGCACCGAGTACACCCAGCCGAAGATCAGCACATCGGCGCACGTCGACACGAGGAACGGCCCGACCTGCAGCACCACGGCCATCAACCCGCCCGCGTCGATGCCGAGCCAGCGGACGACGAGGTCCTGCGCGGCGGTGCCGAGCGCCGTGAGCGCGAACGAGACGAGGATCGCCAGCAGCAGGCCGGCGAGCGACATCAGGTCGAGCAGGTAGCGCATGAAGAAGTTCTCCTGTGCCTTCTTCTCGCGCTCCCACCGTGGGCGCCACTGCGCCCGAACGGCGTCCCGGACGTTGCCCATCCAGTTCAGACCGGAATACAGCGCGATCGCCAGGCCCACGATCCCGACGGTCAGCCGCTGTTCGACCGCCTGATCGATGATGCCGCCGACGGAGTCGGCGAGAGCGCCCGGGATCATGGCCGTGACTTGGCTTTTCAGGCCGGTCAGCCAATCCGGCCGGGAGGAGAGCACGAAGCCGGCGGCCGAGAAACCGACCATCACGATCGGCACCAGCGAGAGGAAGGAGAAATAGGTGATGGCCGCGGCGAACTGGCTGCCCAACCGGTCGGCGAAGCGCTGCCCGGCCCGCAGCAGGTGCGCCGCGCCCGGCCGGGCGGACACCCGGCCCCACAGCGCCGTGCCGCGGGCGACGGCGCGGCCCCTCGCGGCCCGCCACCACCGCGCCGCAGTCGCGCCGCCGTCGCGCTTGTTCACGTCGCCGCGAGGAAGCCCACTCGGTCGAACACGGTCCGCACGGTGACGTCGGCGACCTCGGCGGCCCGGCGCGCGCCGTCGGCAAGGATCGCGTCCAGCTGCGCCGGATCGGCGAGGTACCCGGCCACGCGCTCCTGAAGCGGCGTGACGAATGCCGCGAACACGTCGGCGAGCGCGGCCTTCAGGTCGCCGTAACCCTTTCCCGCATAGGAGTTCTCGAGATCCGCGACGCTGGTGTCGGACAGGATCGCCAGCAGCGTCAGCAGGTTCGACACTCCGGGCTTCGCCGCCGGGTCGTAACGGATCTCACGGTCGTTGTCGGTGACGGCCGACTTGATCTTCTTCACCGACTGTTTCACCGGCGCGAGCAGGTCCAGCGACCCGCCGGGTGAGGACTTGCTCATCTTCACGGTCGGCTCGGAGAGGTCGTAGATCTTGGCGACCTCCTTGAGGATGAACGGCTCGGGCACCGTCAGGGTGTGGCCGTAGCGAGAGTTGAAGCGCTGCGCCAGGTTCCGGGTGAGTTCGAGGTGCTGGCGCTGGTCCTCGCCGACGGGCACCGCGTCGGCCTGGTAGGCGAGGATGTCCGCCGCCATCAGCACCGGGTAGGTGAACAGCCCCACACTGGCATGCCCGTCGCCACTGCGCGCGGCCTTGTCCTTGAACTGCGTCATCCGCGACGCCTCACCGAAACCGGTGAGGCATTCCAGCACCCAGGTCAGCCGGGTGTGCGCCGGCACCTGCGACTGCACGAACAGTACGGACCGCGCCGGGTCGACGCCGAGCGCGAGCAGTTGGGCGGCGGCCACTCGGGTGCGCTGCCGTAGCAGTGCCGGGTCCTGGTCGACGGTGATCGCGTGCAGATCCACGACGCAGTAATAGGTTTCGTGCGTCTCCTGCATCGACACCCACTGCCGCAGCGCACCGAGGTAGTTGCCGATGTGGAACGAATCGGCGGTCGGCTGGATTCCGGAGAACACCCGCGGGCGGTGGGTGGGGACATCGGCACCGCGGTGGGTGGGGACATCGGCACCGCGGTGGGTGGGGACATCGGCACCGCGGTGGGTGGTCGATCCTTCGTCGTCGCCGCCGGGTATGACGCTGTGTTCGGGCATTGGTCGATTGTCCCATCCGCGCCGCGACTGTCGGGGCGCCGGGCCGCTAGTCGTGCCGTCCGGGCCTCGCGCCGGTGTGATCGGCGCGATCGGTGTGATTCAGGGCCGCCACGGCGATCCGGGCGATGCGCCGGCCGTCCATCGCGGCGACCACCAACTCGACCGTGCGGGGTCCGGTCGGTACGGGTTCTGCCTTTCCATCGCCGGCGTCGGCGCCCTCGACATTCTCGGTGTCGCCGGCATTCTCGGAATGCTCGACGCCCGCGACGTGATCATCCGCTTTGCCGTCCGCCCAGATGTCGCGCGTGTCCGCCACTTTCACCCGGTCCCCCTCGGCGGGCACCCGCCCGAGGGCCGCCATCACGAAACCGGCCGCGGTGTCGTACGGGCCGGGCTCGAGTTCGATCCCGGTCTGTTCGGCGAAATCGTCCAGGTTGAGCCGGCCGTCCACCTCATCGACATACCCGGCGGCGCTGCCACCCGCCTGCGCGGAACGTCCTGTGCCGCTTCGCATCTCGCCGACGATCTCCTCGACCAGATCCTCGATCGTGATGATGCCGTCCGTGCCGCCGTACTCATCGACCACGACGGCCAGATGCTGTCCGGCGCCACGCATCTCGTGCAAGGCGTCCAGCACGGTCTTGGTGCCGGGCAGCACGGTGACCGGCCCGGCCACGTCGCCGACGGTCGCCGCCCGCCCGAGCGGGTGCGAGGGCGCGAGTATCTCGGTGATGTGCACGACACCGACCACCTCGTCGGCGTCGCGGCCGATCACCGGGAAACGCGAATGTGCCATCCCCACCGTATGTTTCGCCGCCCGGGACAGCGTCATGGACGCAGGCAGGAACTCGACGTCCGGGCGCGCGACCATCACCTCGCGCACCAGGGTGTCCTCGGCGGCGAACACGTCCGAGATCACCCGGCGTTCGACGGTCGACAGCGACTCGTGCGCGGTGACGAGGCTTTGCAGTTCCTCCTCGCTGATCGCCGCGCCGCGCGCGTGCGGATCTCCGCCGAGCAGCCGTACGGCGCCGTTGGTGCACTTGCCGAGCAGCCACACGACGGGCCGGAACAACACGGCCAGCAGCGAGAGCGGCCCGGAGGCCACCAGCGCGATCGACTCGCTGCGCTGCAGGCCGAGTCGCTTCGGGGCGAGTTCGCCGAGCACCAACGAGAGGAATGCCAGGACGAGGGTGACCCCGATCAGCGCGACGGGCACGGCGACGTCGGAGGCCACGCCGGCGCCGACGAGGGCCGTGCTCACCCGGCCCGCGATGGTGGCGGCGCCGAACGCAGAGGAGAGCATGGTCGTGAACGTGACGCCGATCTGTACGGCGGCGAGGAAACGGTTCGGATCGGAGACGAGCCGAGCCAGCCGCCGCCCGCGCGTCCCGCGAGTTGCCGCGAGATGCCTGATCTGGCTCTCCCGCATCGAGATCAGCGCGATCTCGGCGGATGTGAACGCGCCGCCGATCAGGATCAGGACCACGACCAGCGCGATCTCCGCGGCAAGGTTGTTCACGTGCCCGTCACCCGATATGTGTCGTGGCGGGACCGGTTCCGCCGTCGGGGTGCTTCACGCCGTCCGATTCTACGGGGATCGTCGCGCTCGCGGACCGGCTCGCGGACCAGCTCGACGCCCGGTTAGATGTCGTAATCGACGGTGACGGGCGCGTGGTCGGAGATCCGCTCCGCGTAGGACGCGGCCCGATCCACCGTGCCCGACACCGCCCGTTCCGCCAGACCCGCCGACGCAAGGTGATAGTCGATGCGCCAGCCGGCGTCGTTGTCGAACGCCTTCCCGCGCCACGACCACCACGAGTACGGACCGGCCTGATCCGGATAGAGCATGCGGATCACGTCCACGAACTTTGCCGCGCCGACCATCTCGGACAGCCACGCCCGCTCCTCCGGCAAGAAGCCGTCCGACTTGAGGTTCGCCTTCCACGCCTTGATGTCCACCTCGGCGTGCGCGATGTTGAAGTCCCCGCACACCAACAACTCTCGGCCACCCTTCTTGGCACGGGTCCGCGCCCGCTTCAGGTACGCCTCGAACTCCGCCATGAACCGCATCTTGGCCTCGTACTTCGGGCCGTAGACATCGCCTTTCGGCAGGTAGAGCGAGGCCACCGTCATGCCCGGCAGGTCCACTTCGACGTATCGACCGTGCAGGTCGAACTCCGCCGAGCCGATCCCGACCCGGATCGCGCTGGGCTCCTCGCGCGTAAGCACCGCGACGCCGTTGCGCCCGGCCCGGTCTCCCGCGTCGAACGCCATGTGATAGCCGTCGACGACTTCCGCCGGCACCTCCTCCCGCGGCGCCCGGACCTCCTGAAGGCAGATCACATCGGGCTGCCGGGCATCGACCCACGCCCGATAGCCGCGCCGCACCGCAGCCCTGATCCCGTTGACGTTATGCGTCGCAATCCGCAGCACGCGCTCCCCTTCCCGGATGATCACGAGTTGTGCGGGATTCGTTCCGCATTCCGCAACATATCCCACACAACTCGCGATCATCCAGTGTGCCAGGCTGGGGCACGTGCGAGCTGCCATGTATTCGGCCACCGGCGGGCCGATCTCCGTGACCGAGGTGCCCGATCCCGTCTGCCCGCCCGGCGGCGCGGTGCTCGCGGTCCGGGCGACCGGGATCTGCCGATCTGACTGGCACGCCTGGCGCGGCCACGAGACCGTCGCGCTACCGCATATCGGCGGCCACGAGTACGCCGGTGAGATCGCTGAGCTCGCAACGGATCTGGTCGAATCGAGTATGACGACGTTCGCGGTCGGCGACCGGGTCACGGTGCCCTTCGTCTGTAGCTGCGGGGCGTGTGACCTCTGCCGGGCCGGCGACGCGCAGGTGTGCCCGAATCAGCAGCAGCCCGGGTTCGACCTGCCCGGCTCGTTCGCCGAATTCGTGGCGGTGCCGGCGGCGGCCGCGAATCTGGTGCACCTGCCCGACTCGGTGACGTTCGCCGAGGCGGCGGCTCTCGGTTGCCGCTTCGCGACCGCCTTTCGCGCGATCACGGCGCACGGCCGCGTCGCACCCGGGCAGTGGGTCGGCGTCGTCGGCTGTGGCGGGGTCGGGCTATCGGCCGTCATGATCGCCGTCGCGCTCGGGGCGCGGGTGGTCGCCGTGGACGTCGCTGACGGGCCGCTCACCCGGGCAAAGGGGCTCGGCGCCGAGATCACGCTGAACGCGGCGACATTCGCCGGCTCAGGACCCGCGGCGTACAGGACCGGCGACACGGTGGGGGCGCCATCGGCGCACGGAGCGTCATACCCGAATCTTCCGGCGCCGCGCGAGATCGGCGATGCGGTCATCGATCTCACCGGCGGCTGCCACGTCTCGCTCGACGCGCTCGGCTCCGCCTGGGCAGCGGCGGCCTCGGTGCATTCGCTGCGCCGGCGCGGTCGCCATGTGCAGGTGGGCCTGCTGCACGGCGGCGACGTCCATCCGCCGGTGCCCATGGACCGGGTGATCGGCTGGGAGCTGGAAATCCTTGGGTCCCATGGCATGTCGGCCCGTGATTATCCGGCGATGCTGGACATGGTGACGGGTGGGCGGCTGCGGCCGGCAGCCCTGATCGCGAAGACGATCGGCCTCGACGGCATCGGAGCCGCACTGGCCGCCATGGACCGGCCCGGCTCCGACGGCATCACCGTCGCCCTCCCCACCGGATGATCACCTATTGCGTGGGATTCGGTGCACTTTCCGGAACGAATCGCGCACAACTGGCGATCATCCTGTGTGGCGAGCCGCGAGCGCGGCGCGCACCTGCGCCAGCACCCACTCCGGCCGGTCGACCAGGTCGAACCAGGTGAAACGCAGTACAAGCCAGCCCTGCAGTACGAGCGCGTTCTGCCGGCTGCGGTCGCGTTGGAACCGCTGTGGCGAATGATGCCAGGCCCAGCCATCGACCTCGACGATCACCCGTTCGCGAGTGAAACAGAAGTCGGGGTAGAAGGTCTCGCCCATCACCGTCATCGGCGCGTTGACTGACCAGCCATGGATTCCGGCCTTCTTGATCAGGCGGATGAAGCGCCGCTCCGACTCCGCTGCAGCCCGGTCGCCTGCAGCCGCCATGAGACGCCGTGCGCCGGCCGAGCGCCGCGACCCGATCTGCCGACAGTACGCGGCGTGCAGTTCATTGAACGAGACCCGACGCTGCAGCGCCCGATCGAGCATCATCGGACCGGCGGGAGGCCCCATCGCCACCGCGCCGTGCAAGGCCGACAGCGGTAGGCCGGTGACGACGACACCGTTGAGCGCGGCCCGGTCCTGTTCATCCAGGTCTCTCCGGAGGATGCATACACGGGCGGGCGCCCGTCGGGTCACCGAAGCGGGCACCGTGACTTCCACGACCAGCGGTTCGACGACGGTCAGACTCCACCACCACGCTGCGGCCGCACCGCTGATTGTGCCGCTCGCGCCGGCCCACATCGCAACCGCCCGGATCCGCGACGAGGTGGTCAGCCGGACTTGCGCCGACAGGAAGACGCCGGGCAGCACCTCCCGCCAGGCACCGGACGCGGCCCGCCGGAATACTGCGGTACGGGACATTCCGGCCTGGATCGCCTGGGCTCGGCTGATCAGGCCGTCCTGAGCCGCCATGAGTTCATCCAGGCGAGCGACGTCGATTCTGTGCACGTCGGAAAGAATGCATGACTCGGCGCGGCCCGGTCGGAGTTATCCACATCCGCGGGGTGATCACCAGTTGTGTGGATTACGTTGCGGAATCCGCAACAAAAGCCACACAACAAATGATCACCCTCAGGCGAGCTTCGCCTTGAGGTTCTCGTCCAGGGCGCCGAGGAAGTCCTCCGTGGTGAGCCAGGCCTGCTCCGGGCCGACCAGCAGGGCCAGGTCCTTCGTCATCTTCCCGGACTCGACGGTTTCGATGATCACCTTCTCCAGCGTCTCCGCGAAGTGCGTGACTGCCGGTGTGCCGTCGAGCTTTCCGCGATGCTTGAGGCCGCCGGTCCAGGCGTAGATCGACGCGATCGGGTTGGTGGACGTGGGCTTGCCCGCTTGGTGCTGGCGGTAGTGCCGGGTCACCGTGCCGTGCGCCGCCTCGGCCTCCACCGTCTTGCCGTCCGGGGTCATCAGCACGCTCGTCATCAGGCCGAGGGAGCCGTAGCCCTGCGCGACCGTGTCGGACTGCACGTCGCCGTCGTAGTTCTTGCAGGCCCAGACGTAGCCGCCCTCCCACTTGAGCGCGGAGGCCACCATGTCGTCGATCAGCCGGTGCTCATAGGTCAGTCCCGCGGCGGCGAACCGCCCGGCGTACTCGGCCTCGAAGACCTCCGCGAAGATGTCCTTGAACGCGCCGTCGTAGGCCTTGAGGATCGTGTTCTTCGTCGACAGGTACACCGGGTAGCCGCGCTGCAGGCCGTATTCGAAGCTGGCCCGCGCAAAATCGGCGATGGACTTGTTGAAGTTGTACATGCCCATGACGACCCCGCCGTCGGCCGGCATCGTCACGACCTCGAGCTCCATGGGCTTGGAACCGTCGTCCGGGGTCCAGGTGAGGGTCACGGTGCCGCCGGACGGGATCTTCACGTCGGTCGCCCGGTACTGATCGCCGAACGCGTGCCGCCCGATCACGATCGGCTTCGTCCAGCCCGGCACCAGCCGCGGAATGTTCGAGATCACGATCGGCTCGCGGAAGATGACGCCGCCCAAGATGTTTCGGATCGTGCCGTTCGGCGACTTCCACATCTTCTTCAGACCGAACTCCTCGACGCGCGCCTCGTCCGGGGTGATCGTCGCGCATTTCACGCCGACCCCGTGCCGCTGGATGGCGTGCGCCGCGTCGACGGTCACCTGGTCGTCGGTGGCGTCCCGGTGCTCGATGCCGAGGTCGTAGTAGTCGAGGTTCACGTCCAGGTAGGGCAGGATCAGCCGGTCCTTGATGAACTGCCAGATGATCCTGGTCATCTCGTCGCCGTCGAGTTCGACAACGGTCCCGGTCACCTTGATTTTTGCCATCGCTGAAACGGTTCCTTCCCGCCGTGAGATGCCCAACCCAGCCGCGAGCCTAGTTGGTCCGGTGACGTACTCCTACGCGTGGGGCGTGACCGTGACCAGCGCCATACCGCCGAGCAGCGCCGCCATGGCGAGGAACATCGTGACGTCGAACAGCCGCGAGCGGACCGCCAACGCACCCGCCGCTCGGGTGGGCAGGACCAGCCGGAAAACCGCACCGGCCGCAGCGGCACTCGCCAGCACCGTGCCGCCCTGTTGCCAATAGCCGAGGGCGACGATCACCAGGCCCACCGCAATGGTCACGATGACCACCGTGATCGGGATCGCGCGCAGCACACGGGTTCTCATCGTGACGCGTCCGTTCAGCGACACCTGTTCGCGCCCGGGCACGACAGTGGCGACGTCATGCGCGGTCGACACCAGCGCCTGTTCCTGCCGCACGCTCGGCCGCGGCGACGACGTTGGTCAACAGCATGGCCCGCGTCATCGGGCCTACTCCGCCGGGGTTCGGCGCGATCCACCCGGCGACTTCGGCGACGGCCGGATCGACGTCCCCGGCGATCTTCCCGTCGACCCGGGAGACGCCGACGTCGAGAACCGCGGCGCCGGGCTTGACCATGTCGGGTGTCACCAGACCGGGCCGCCCGGCAGCGGCGATGACGATGTCCGCGCGTCGCACCTCCGCGGGTAGGTCGCGAGTTCCGGTGTGGCACAAGGTGACCGTCGCGTTCTCGGAGCGCCGGGTGAGCATCAGGCCGAGTGGGCGGCCGACGGTGAGCCCCCGACCGATGATCACCGCGTGCGCGCCGTTCAGCGGCACCCGGTAGCGGCGCAGCAGTTCGACGATGCCGGCCGGGGTGCACGGCTCGGGAGCCGGATGCCCGAGCACCAGGCAGCCGAGGTTGTAGGGGTGCAGGCCGTCGACGTCCTTGGCCGGATCGACCGCCGAGAGGATCGCGAACTCGTCCAGGCCCGTCGGCTGTTGCACTAGGAACGCGGTGCAGGCCGGATCGCGGTTCAGGCCGGCGACCACGGCTTCGACCTCGGCCTGCGAGGTGCCGGCGGGCAGGTCGTGGCGCAGCGAGGCGACGCCGATCTCTGCGCAGTCCCGGTGTTTGAGCTTGACGTAGGTGTGGCTGCCCGGGTCGTCACCGACGAGCACGGTGCCCAGGCCGGGCACCACTCCGCGCTCGGCCAGCGCGGCGACCCGTACCTTCAACTCGTCTTTGACCGCCTGCAGCGTCGCCCTGCCGTCCAGGATCCTTGCCGTCACGGGTTCGATCCTCCCACGCCGCCGCGGGGTCGAAGCAGGCCCGGGGCGCTGCCCTAGACTCGGGCACACCATGAACACAGCGTCATACTCGCCGACCGCCTCGCTTGCTGCGCCGATCGGCCCGGTTCGCCTGCGCGTCGCCCCGTCGCCGACCGGTGATCCGCATGTCGGCACCGCCTATGTGTCGCTCTTCGACCTGGCGTTCGTGCGGCAGCAGGGCGGGCAGTTCGTGCTGCGGATCGAGGACACTGACCGGGTGCGCTATGTCGACGAGTCGGAAGCGCAGATCTTCGACACGCTGCGCTGGCTCGGTCTCGACTGGGATGAGGGCCCCGACAAGGGCGGCCCGTTCGCGCCGTACCGGCAGTCGGAGCGCCTGGACACGTACAAGCCTTATGTGGAGCGGCTTCTCGCCCAGGGGCACGCCTACTACTGCTGGTGCACGCCGCAGCGGCTGGCGCTGATGCGGGAGAAGCAGCAGAAGCTGCGATTGCCGACCGGATACGACCGCTTCTGCTACGGCAAGTCGCGGGAGGAGCGTTCTGCCCTACCGGGTTTCAGCGAGACGCCGGTCGTCCGGATGTTGATCCCGGACGCCGATGACGACGTTCCGACCACCTTCACCGATCTGATCCGGGGCGAGATCTCGGCGCCCCGCCCGGACGATCAGGTGATCTTGAAGGCGGACGGCTTCCCGACCTATCACCTGGCGGTGGTGGTCGACGACCACGAGATGCGGATCACGCATGTGGTGCGCGGTGAGGAGTGGATCTCGTCCACACCGAAACACCTGTTGCTGTATCGCTGGCTGGGCCTCCCGGAGCCGGCCTTCGCGCACATGCCGCTGCTGCGCAACGAGAACAAGTCGAAGATCTCCAAGCGGAAGAATCCCGCCGCCCGGTTGATGTGGTTCCGGGAGGAGGGGTACCTCCCCGAGGCGCTGATCAACTTCCTGGCGCTGCTCGGCTACCCGCCGATCGTGGAAGCGGACGGAACCGAGCGGGAGATCACCGATTTCGCGGAGTTCTCATCGAACTTCTCGTGGGACAAGGTCTCGCCCGTCGGGCCGATCTTCGACCTGAAGAAGCTGAACTGGCTGAACGGCCACTACATCCGTTCGCTGCCAGTGGGCGAGCTCGCCGATCGGATCGTCGGGTTCCAGGTGCGGGCCGGGGCGTTGCCGGCCGAGCCGTCCGCCGAGCAGATCCGGCTGGTGCGGGCGGCGACACCGCTGGTGGCAGAACGCATCTCGCTGCTGTCCGAGACGGTGGACATGATGGCGTTCCTGTTCACGGCCGATTCCGACCTCACGTTCGACGAGGACGCGACGACGAAGCTCGCACCGAACACGGCCGAGATCCTGGATGCCGCCGTGGCCGTGCTCGCATCCGTGCCGGAATGGGAGCACGGCGCGATCCATCAGGCGCTGAACACCGCGCTGGTCGACGGGCTGGCCTTGAAGCCGAAGATCGCCTTCGGCCCGATCCGCACGGCCGTCACCGGCAAGCGCATCTCCCCGCCGCTCTTCGAGTCGATGGAACTCCTGGGCCGGGACTCCTGCCTGGCCCGCCTCGCCCGCTTCCGCGCCACTCTCGACCGGCGGTAGCCGCGGTTCGCTGCGGCACGGGTCGACCTGACGGTCGGCGAGCCCGAGCGTCGAGCGCCCGACGGTGTACGCCGAACTCCCTTGTTACGCTGCATTCGGCCCGCGCCGGCGGGTCGATCCGGGTGCGGTGGGGGCGCGTCGAGTGCCGACTGCCGCGCGGTCTAATGGGCGGAGAAGACTGTGTCTGTGCGTGATGTCGGAGCCGACAGGGTGCTTGACACCGAGGTCGAAGTGACCACGTCCGTTGTAGAAACGGCGCTCTAGTGTTCGTCGACCTGCCCCTGGAGGAGCTGCGGAACTACCGGCCGGAGATCGCCGAACCGGACGATTTCGACGAGTTCTGGGCGACCGAACTGCACGCGGCGCGCGCCAGCGGCGAGTCGATCGCGGCGCAGTTCCGGCTGGTGGAGAGCCCTTTGGTTGCCGTCGACGTGTACGACGTCACCTTCCCGGGGCACGGCGCCGCGCCGATCAAGGGCTGGCTGTCCATTCCGCGGACCGGCGCGCCCGATGCTCCGCTGATCGTGGAGTATGTCGGTTACAACGGTGGCCGGGGCGAGCCGCTCGACTGGCTCTTCTGGCCCGGAGTCGGCGCCATGCACTTCGTGATGGACAGCCGCGGCCAGGGCGGCGGATGGCGCGCCGCCGACACGGCCGATGCCGGTGACACCGGGGCGCCGAGCAGCAACGGCTTCCTCACCAGGGGCATTGCCAGTCCGAAGCAGCACTATTTCACGCGGCTGATGATCGACGCGGCCCGCGCCATCGACGCGCTGCGCGCCCATCCGGCGGCCCTGAACCGGCCGATCGTCACCGCCGGGGGAAGCCAGGGCGGCGGGCTGGCCATCGCGGCGGCGCACCTGGCCGGCGACGTCGCCGCCTGTCTGCCGGAGGTGCCGTTCCTGGCGCATATCCGGCGCGCGGTGGAGGTGACCGACGCGCGACCGTACGCGGAGATCGCCGAGTACTGCCGGGTCCGGCCGCACGAGACCGCGCAGGTATTCGCGACACTCAGCTATCTGGACGTGGCGAACCACGCTGCGCGGATATCCGCACCGGCGTTGTTCTCGGTCGGATTGCGCGACGAGATCACGCCGCCCTCAACGGTTTTCGCTGCCTACCACCGCTACGCCGGGCCGAAGGACATCGCGGTGTACCCCTTCAACGGGCACGAGGGCAACGGCGCACACAGGCATGCGCAGCTCGATTTCCTGACCGAACAGGCACTGCTGGCCGCCGAATAGGCATGTGATGTCGGCGGCCCGAGCGGCCGTCATAGGCGGATCTTTCGAGGGCGAGACAGAAGGGGATCTCTGGTCGCAGGCTCGGCCAGTTCCACGTCGAATTCTGCGCTCGGAAAATGCAGTGCCCGAAAAGTGCAGCGCCCGAAGAGTGCAGTGTCCGACGGAAGCAGCGCCCGAACAAGATCCGTCGACACTGGGGCCGCTCAAGGTGCGGTCCACCCGAGACGACACGTTCACCCTCGGTTTGTGGACAGTCAGCCAGCGCGCCTCGCCCCGCTTCCGCGCCTCCCTCTGACAACGGGCGAGTCTGCGCGCGGTGGCCACAATCGATATGATGATTGTGGCGATCGGAGGTGGACCGATGAATGTCGGAATACGTGAGCTTAGGGACGGCCTGAGCCGTCATTTGGGAGAGGTCCGTGCCGGTCACACCCTCACGGTGACCGATCACGGTGTGCCGGTGGCCCGCATCATCCCGGTCGGTGTGCCGAGCCCGCTCGAGAGGCTGATCGCCGAGGGCAGGGTCGAGCGCGCCCGGCAACCCAAGCAACCCGCCGGGCAGCGGGTGACGGCGCGCGGCACCGTCAGCGACCTGGTCGCCGCGCAGCGCCGGTGATCGCCTACCTGGACACATCGGCACTCGTGCCATTGCTGGTGGACGAACCAAGCTCGCCGGCCTGCGAGAGGTTATGGAACGAGGCCGATGAGATCGTCTCGGGCCGAATCGCCTACGTCGAGGCCGCGGCCGCGCTCGCACAGGCTCGCCGATCGGGGCGGTTGTCACCGCATTCGCAGCGTGCGGCCACGGTATACCTCGATGAGAAGTGGCAGCAGATGCAGATCGTCGAGGTCGATCAGTTGTTGATGAACCGCGCCGCGGCACTCGCCGACACTCACGGCCTGCGCGGCTACGACGCGACACATTGCGCCGCAGCCGAATCCATCAATGATGACGCTCTCGTCGCGGCGAGCGGAGACGCCGCGCTGCTCGCGGCATGGCGTGCCCTGGGGATGAACACTCTCGACACGAACAGTTGACGCCCGATTCCGGCGGTCAGGGTTCGGCGGAATCGTCGTCGGCGCGCAGCACGAGGCCGTGTGCGGCCGCGTACAGCACCGCCTGGTCCACGTCGACCCGGGCACCGGTGAGGTTCGCCGCCACCCAGGCGCCCGGGTCGATGCGGGCACCGCGCAGGTCCGCCCCGGTGAGGCGCAGCCCGGTGGCGCGCGCCCCGGTGAGATCGGCGCCGCGCAGGTCGCATCGCGACAGGTCGGCCTCGGTCAGGTTCGCCTCGCGAAGGCGCAGTCCGGCGAGGTCGGTGCCGACCAATGTCGCGCCGCCCAGCGAGACCAGGGTGAGGTCGCAATCCGTGATCACGATGGGCACGAACCGGCAGTCGACGAAGACCGACCCGGTGAGCCGGCAGTCGACCAGCCGCGAGGAGTGCCACGCGGCGCGGTCGAACGTGCAATTGACGAACGAGGTGCCGCGGTGATCGGTCGAATACAGTTCGGTGCCGGTGAACGTGCATCCGGAGAACGCGGCGCGGACCGTCCGGCACTCAGCGAGCGACGCATCGGTGAAGTCGCAATCGTCGAACGAGATGCCGTCGATCAACAGGCCGCGCCAGTCGACGTCGGTGAAATCCTCGTCGTGATAAGCGGTTTCGGTGAGTTCGACCATGGATCCTCCCGCCGAGGCATCCCGCGCGCGGCGTGCTCAGTGTAGGAAGTGCCGGGTCCCGGTGAAGTACATGCTGATCCCGGCCTTGGCGGCCGCCTCGATGGTCTCGGCGTCCCGCACCGACCCGCCGGGTTGCACGATCGCCCGCACGCCCGCGTCGATCAGCACCTGCGGCCCGTCGGCGAACGGGAAGAACGCGTCGGAAGCGGCCACCGATCCTGCGGCGCGCTCCCCCGCCCGTTCCACGGCGAGCCGGCACGAGTCGACCCTGTTCACCTGGCCCATCCCGATGCCCACGCTGGCGGCGCCGTGCGCCAGCAGGATGGCGTTCGACTTCACCGACCGGCACGCGCGCCACGCGAACGCGAGGTCGGCGAGTGTCGAGGCGTCCACCGCGTCTCCGGCGGCGAGCGTCCACGAGGCCGGGTCGTCGCCCGGTGCGTCGAGCCGGTCGACCGTCTGAACGAGAACGCCGCCGGAGATGTGCCGCCAGGCCCACTCCTCCGCGGGCGCGTCGGCCGGCATCTTCAGGATGCGGATGTTCTTCTTGCGGGTCAGCACGGCGAGCGCGTCCTCGTCGAAGCTCGGCGCCAGCACGACTTCCGTGAACACGTCGGCGATCTGCTCGGCGAGCGCCAGCGTTACCGGCCGATTCACCGCGATCACGCCGCCGAAGGCGGACACCGGGTCGCAGGCCAGTGCCCGCGCGTGGGCGTCGGCTATCGCATCGTCTGAGCCGCCCGGCGAGATCGCGATCCCGCACGGATTGGCGTGCTTCATGATCGCCACCGCCGGGTCGGCGAACGCACCGGCGGCCCGGTACGCGGCGTCGATGTCGACGTAGTTGTTGTAGCTCATCTCCTTGCCGTGCAACTGTTCTGCCGTGGCCAGCCCGCCGTGCGAGTGCCGGTACAGCGCGGCCCGCTGGTGAGGGTTCTCCCCGTACCGCAGCACGGCCGACCGCTCCCACGTCGCGCCCGTCCACTCCGGCCAGCCGTCCGCCGACGGGGCCAGTTCGGTCCCCATCCAGCACGCCACCGCGACGTCGTACGCCGCGGTGTACTGGAACGCCTTGGCCGCCAACGCCTGTCGCTCGGCGAACGTGAAACCGCCGGCACGCAGCGCGGCGCGAACAGCGTCATACCCGGATGAATCGACCACCACCGCGACGGAGGCGTGGTTCTTCGCGGCGGCGCGGATCATGGACGGGCCGCCGATGTCGATCTGCTCGACGCACTCCTCGACGGAGGCGCCCGACGCGACGGTCTCGCTGAACGGGTAGAGGTTGGAGATCACCAGGTCGAACGGCTCGATGCCATGCGCCGCAATGGAACTCATGTGCGCGGGGTTGCGCGTGTCGGCGAGCAGGCCGCCGTGGATCGCCGGGTGCAGCGTCTTGACCCGACCGTCCAAGATCTCCGGGAATCCGGTGATGTCCGCGACGGGTGTGACCGCCGCGCCCGCCTCGGCGATCATCGCGGCGGTGCGCCCGGTGGACACGAGCGCGACCCCGGCGGCGGCCAGTTCGACCGCCAGTTCCACGACGCCGGCCTTGTCGTAGACCGAGATCAACGCTCGGCGAATGGCGCGCCGGCCGCCCTCCCCGGACTCGGGGGCAGGCGCCGACTGCAGATGTGACCCCTGCACTGTCATGGAATCGATACCGTCCTTCCAGAAATCGTCCAGCCCTCGCGGGCCATCCGGCCGATCGCGTCGACCAGCTGCGCTCGCTCGGCGACCTTGATCCGCTCGGTGAGGGTGTCCACCGTGTCTCCCGACTCCACCGGCACGGCGACCTGCGCGACGATCGGCCCGGTGTCCACCCCCGCGTCCACCACGAACAGCGTGGCACCCGCGATTTTCACGCCGTAGGCCAGGGCGTCGGCGGGGCCGTGGGTGCCCGCGAACGCGGGCAGCAGCGAGTTGTGGGTGTTGAGGAACCGACCCGTGAACCGGTCCAGGAAGGCCGGGCCGACCAGCTTGAGGAATCCGGCGGAGACCACCAGATCCGGCGCGTAAGCCGCGACATGTTCGGTGAGCGACGCGTCCCAGCCGGCCCGATCCGGAAAGTCGCCGACCCGCACCACGAACGTCGGGATATGCTGCGCCGCAGCGAGTTCCAACCCTCCGGCGCTCGTCCGGTCCGCGCCGACCGCCACGACCGCGACGGGGTAGTCCGGCCGCGCACGGGCGTCCAGCAGGGCGGCGAGGTTCGAGCCGCCGCCGGAGATCAGCACCACGACGCGCAACGGTGTGTCGCTCGCGCGGCGCGGCAGCGCATCCGTGGTCACCAGGTTCTTCCCCGTCCGACATCGCATTCGACTCTCGGCGCCGGCCGGCAATCCGATGACGCCCAGGCGAGTCCAGCGTAAAGGTGCGCGGCGGCGCCCGCGTACGCCGGGGCTCGGCGGGTGGCGGTGCCGACCGGTCTCAGCCGACCAGTCTCAGCCGGCGTCCGCGAGCCGGGCCGCGTCGATGTCATCGCCCGGTGCGGCGGTGTGCGGGCCCGGCGTCGCGGTATTCGCTTCTCCGGTGCTCATCTCCCCGAGCGGGTCGTGCGGGGCGGGGTCGTGGGCGCCCGCCTCGTCGCACGGCGGGGCCGGTTCGGCCTCCGGCCCGTCGTGTATGACGGTGTCCTCGGCTCGGGCCGGCATCGTGATGACTGCGGTCGTAGGGGCATCGAGCGGGACCTCGGCCGTGTCTTCGGGCCCGTCGGCTGTATCCCCGGCGGTTTCGGCCGCGGGCTCGGCCGCGCTGTCTGAATCGACCTCGTCTTCTGCATCGATCTCGGCGGCATCGTCGGCCGCCTGGGCGGTGTCGTTGGCCGCGTCTTCGGGAGCGTCGGCTGTGTCCGCGTCGGCCGCTGGCTCCGCCGCGAGACCCGTCGCCGGATCCGCGGTGGGCTCCGACGCCTCCGCATCGCCCGGCACGGACACATCGTCATCAGCGTCATACACGTTCGAAACGGACCACGGGATCGCGCGCCATGCGACGAAAACCGATAGCGCGCCGGCGACGAGAAGCGTGACCGTGGCGGCGATACCGGCGGTGAGCAGCGGCGGCGCGCCCGCCGACGCCCACGGCCCGCCGGCCACGCCGCCGCCAGCGGCGCCGACCAGCGCCGCGCACAGCAGCCCCACGCACACGGCGGCCGCGCCGCAGCCGATGAGCCGCGTCCACCGGTCTTCGCTCTCCCGCACGATCACGATGCCCGCCAGCACCGCCGCGAGAACGGGGCCGGCGAGTATGGCCCAGGACCCCGCCGACAGGGCGTGGTCGGGCGTGGCGGCGAGGAGCGGAACGGCCGGCAGGTCCGCCTGGTGCACGGCGAGGGGCGAGAAGTGCGCGTCTCCGATGGCGAACCCCGCACCGCTCACGTAGCCGACGGCCGCGAGCACGGCATTCGGCAGCAGCGCAAGGCAGAGCAGCGCCATCCCGAGCGCGTCGCCCGGAGAGCGGACGGTCAGCTCGGCGATGCGGACGACGTGTGGGAACGCGGCGACGAGACCGATCAGTAGCACGACGGCGCCGATCGTCAGCAGCGATCCGAGAGCGGTGACGCCTGCCCGCAGCCCGATCTGCAGCCAGCCCGGAGCGCGATCACGCCACGATGCCCGCCACGCGCTCGGATGGAAGGCCAACGCCAGCACGGCGCCCACCGCCGCCACGATCAGCGGTGCTGCCAGGCCGGGTTCGACGGTGCCGCGCGGGGCGAGGAGCGCGCTCGCCACGTCGACGCCCACGGCGTAGAACAGGACGAAGACGCTCGCATGCAGCGCTTCGAGCAGCCGCCCGCGGACCATCCGGGCGCGCCCGGCCGAGGTCGCGATGACGGCGATCATGAGGCCGGTCAGCAGCAGCGGCTTGATGGTCACTGCGACGCCGGAGAAGGACACGGGCAGGAAGTGCGCGGCGGCGAACGCCACGGCGCCGCCGCGCAGCGCGACGGAGGAGTCCGAGCCGTCGCCCGGCGTCACCGCCCACAGCACGAGCGCCGCACCGGACACCAGCGCTAGTCCGGCCACCACCGCCGCGGCGGCGCGCAGGGCGGCCGAGACGGTCGTCGCCAGGATCGCCGCGGGGGTCGGGCGTACGTCGATGGGCCCGGAGTCGATTTCGTCTCCGGCCAGCGTCGAAAGGCCCATCACATCAAGTACTGTCACACGGCGGGCGGTAGACCGACGGCAGGCTCGCCGGGCCGCCCCCAGCCGCGTTCCGGACGCCAGCCCCTGGCCGCCGACACCGCCTCCGCTCAGGAGGCCGCCAGCGCCTCCCGCAGCAGGCGCGCGGTCTCGCTCGGCGTCTTGCCGACACGAACACCCGCGGCCTCCAGCGCTTCCTTCTTCGCCTGTGCCGTACCCGACGAACCGGAGACGATCGCGCCCGCGTGGCCCATCGTCTTGCCCTCCGGCGCGGTAAACCCGGCGACGTAGCCCACCACGGGCTTGGTGACGTTCGCCTTGATGAACTCGGCCGCGCGCTCCTCCGCGTCGCCGCCGATCTCGCCGATCATCACGATCGCCTTGGTCGCCGGGTCCGCCTCGAAGGCCGCCAGCGCGTCGATGTGCGTGGTGCCGATCACCGGGTCGCCGCCGATGCCGATCGCGGTGGAGAAACCGAGATCCTTGAGCTCGTACATCATCTGGTACGTCAGTGTGCCGGACTTGGAGACCAGACCGACCGGGCCGGGGCCGGTGATGGTCGCCGGGGTGATGCCGGCCAGCGCCTCGCCCGGGGTGATCACGCCGGGACAGTTCGGGCCGATGATCCGCGTGCGGTTGCCCAGCGCGCACGCGTGCGCCCAGAACTCCGCGGAATCCTGCACCGGAATACCCTCGGTGATCACCACCAGCAGCCCGATCCCCGCATCGATCGCCTCGATCACCGCATCCTTCGCGAACGCCGGCGGCACGAAGACCACCGACACGTCGGCACCGGTCTTCTCCATCGCCTCGGCGACGGTCGCGAACACCGGGAGTTCCACCGGCGCACCGTCTTTCGTCACATGCGACACGGTGGTGCCGGCCTTGCGCGCGTTGACGCCGCCGACGATGTTGGTGCCCGCCTTGAGCATGAGCGCGGTGTGCTTGGTGCCCTCGCCGCCGGTGATCCCCTGCACGATGACCTTCGACTGACCATTCAAAAAGATCGACATCGCTTCTGTCCCCTTACTTTCCGGCCGCAGCGGCGAGTTCAGCGGCCCGATCCGCGCCGGCGTCCATGGTGTCCGCGGAGGTCACCAGGGGATGCGCGGCTGCCGCGAGGATCTCGCGGCCGGCCGCCACATTGTTCCCGTCGAGTCGGACCACCAGCGGCTTGGTCGCCGCGTCGCCCAGGATCTCCAGCGCCTTGACAATGCCGGTCGCCACCGCGTCGCAGGCGGTGATCCCGCCGAACACGTTCACGAACACGCTCTGCACGTCCGGGTCGGACAGGATGATGTCCAGCCCGTTCGCCATCACCTCCGCCGAAGCCCCGCCGCCGATGTCCAGGAAGTTCGCGGGCTTCACCCCGCCGTGCTTCTCGCCCGCGTACGCGACGACGTCCAGCGTGGACATCACCAGCCCCGCACCGTTGCCGATGATCCCGACCTGGCCGTCCAGCTTGACGTAATTCAGGTGCCTTTCCTTGGCCCTGAGCTCCAGCGGGTTCTCCGAGGCGTAGTCCACCAGGTCGGCGTGCTGCGGGTGACGGAACGCCGCGTTGTCGTCCAACGTCACCTTCCCGTCCAACGCCAGCACATCGCCGTCCGGCGTCTGGATCAGCGGGTTCACCTCGACGAGGGTGGCATCCTCGCCGACGAACACGTCCCACAGCTTCACGAGTGCCGCGGCGACCTTGCCCTGAACATCGTCATCGAAGCCCGCGGCAGCGACGATCTCCGCAGCCTTCGCCGCATCCACCCCCACCGCCGGATCGATCGGAACTCGAGCCAGCGCCTCGGGCTTCTCCACCGCGAGCTGCTCGATCTCCATCCCGCCCTCTTTGCTGCACATGGCGAGATAGCGGCGGTTCGCCCGGTCTAGCAGGAACGAGGCGTAGTACTCCGCGGCGATGTCGCTGGCCGGGGTGATCAGCACCTTCCGGGTGATGTGACCCTTGATGTCGAGACCCAGGATGTTGCCGGCGTGGGTACGCACGTCGTCAATGGTCGCGGCGAACTTGACCCCGCCGGCCTTCCCACGGCCGCCCGTCTTGACCTGCGACTTGACCATCACCGGCGTGCCCAGCTTCTCGGCCGCCGCGACCGCCTCGTCCACACTCGTCACCACGATGCCCGGGCTCACCGGCACATCATGGGCGGCGAACAGTTCCTTCGCCTGGTATTCGTACAGGTCCACGCGTTTCTCCCGCCTCGGAATCTGACCAGGTGCAGGCAGACGTGCGCGACTCGTGACCAGCGCACCCCGCAAACGGCCGTTACGTGAAAACCCTAACGATCGGGCGGGTACGTGCGCATCCTCACCTGCGGTGAGGTTGTTCACGAACCGCCTATGACGACGTTCGCGGCGCTCCGCGCCGACGGGCCTGGTTCCCGCCTGGCCGCACCCCGGGACTCGGCTGGCCTCAGTCGGCGGCGAGCCGCCCTGCGACGGCCTCGGTGAGCCAGGCGATGATCTCGGCGGTCGGCGTGCCCGGCGTGAAGACGCCGGTGACGCCCAGCTCGGCCAGCGCCGCCTTGTCCTCGTCCGGGATGATCCCGCCGCCGAACAGCACGATGTCGGCCGCGTCGGCCTCCCGCAGGAGCTCGGCCACCCTGCGGAACTGCGTCATATGCGCTCCGGACAGCACGGACAGGCCCACGGCGTCCGCGTCCTCGGCGAGCGCGGCCGCGACGATCTGCTCGGGGGTCTGGTGCAGCCCGGTATAGATGACCTCCATACCGGCATCGCGCAGCGCGCGGGCGACGACCTTGATGCCGCGGTCGTGCCCGTCGAGCCCGGGTTTGGCGACGACCACGCGGATCGGTCTCGGCATCGGCGTTCCATTCTTCCGGGCCATCTTTTTTTCAGGCCAGCACGGCGCAGCGGTTCCCGCTCGTCTCCCATGATGATGCCCGCTGCCGGCGGGGCTCGCGCGGCGTGCACGGTCCACGGGCTCTTGATGCTCACGACCTGCGCGTTGTGGATAAGTCCGCGGAGCGTGCGGTGCAGCCTGCGAGGATTCCTGGCATGTCACACCCCGGGAGGGCACCATGGTCGTCATGGCAGGCACTGCAGCCGAAGCGGAAGCGACGCTCGCGCCGCCGGTGCTCCCGCTGGGGAAGTGGACGCACGAGGCGATCGATGCGTTGCCAGACGACGGTCTGCGCCGCGAACTGTTGGACGGGGTGCTGCTGGTGACCCCGTCACCGGCGACCGGCCACCAGCGCGCGGTGGTCCGTCTTATCAAGATCCTCGACGCGGCCTGCCCGCCGGGCTACGAGGCATTCGTCGCGCCGTTCGACTGGCGGCCCGACGAGACCACTTCTCTGGAGCCCGACGTACTGGTAGTGCCGCAACCCGCCCTGACGGACAAGAACGTCGTGGGCACGCCGGCCGTGGTCATCGAGGTGCTCTCGCCAGGCACCGCCCGCATCGACCGAACCGCGAAGATGTCCCGTTACTTCGACGGCGGCATCGCGCAGTACTGGCTCGTCGACCCCGGCGACGCAAAAAGGCCTGCCGCGATTGAGGTTTTCGAGCGGACCGACGACGGCTACCGGTTGCACGCCAGCGGCAGCGGAGAAGACGAGGTGACGATCCGCGGCATCGTCACGGTCACGCTGCGCCCCGCGGATCTCGTGCGCCCGCGGTAGCGCCGCGAACTTCGGTACCACCCGCCGAGCGGGATCGGCTCTGGGCGTCCGAGCGCCGCCCGCTACGGTGAGGACCGTGATCGCCGCCCTGTTCTACGCCGTGGTCGGCGTGGGCTTGACGCTGGCGGTGTGGACCGGCATCTCGGCGGCGCGTCACCGGCCCACCGGCGAGATCCAGATGGTGCTCGCGATCGCGGTCGAGGCGGCACTCCTCGCCCAATCGGTCGTCGGCTGGATCCGGCTGCCGGGATCGGGGATCGCCGAGCCCGTCACCTTCGTCGCATATTCGATCGGTATTCTCGCCCCGGTCCCGCTGGGGTTCCAGCTCGCCCGGATCGAGCGCACCCGCTGGGGTTCGATCTGCCTGTCGTTCGCCGCCGTCGTGGTCGCCGTCATGACGCTGCGGCTCGCTCAGTTGTGGGGGCTCTTCTCGTGAATGTGCACTGTCGCCGACGGGGCCCGCGGTGAATGAGAACTGCCGTGAATGACGACCTTCGCGCGCCCGGCGCGGATACGCCCGACGTAGCCGCCGAGCCCACCGGACCGCGCCGCGCACTGATCACCATCTACGGCATCTTCGCGCTCGCGGCCACGGCCCGCGCAGTGGTGCAGATCGCCACCAAGTTCCATGAGGCGCCGCTCGCGTACCTGCTCTCGCTGCTGTCCGGGCTCGTCTATATCGGCGCCACCGTGGGCCTCACCACCCGTCGGCGCTGGTCGCGGGGGCTCGCCTGGGCCTCCTGCGGCACCGAGTTCGTCGGCGTGCTGGTGATCGGCACTCTGTCGCTGGCCGACTCCGTGGCCTTCCCCGACGACACGGTGTGGTCCGGTTACGGCAGCGGCTACGTCTACATCCCGGTGGTGCTGCCGCTGCTCGGCCTCGGCTGGCTCTGGCACACCCGCCACATGGCGCACCCCGCTCGCCCGTAAGCGCCCTTCGACGCCCCGCGAACCACGGTCATCGGCGCCACCGAGTCCCCGAGCGGGCTCGGGCGTCATTGCTCCTCGCGGGCCGCCCACGCCAGCAGGAGCAGGGCTCGCTGGTGTGCGTCGTCGAGGTCGATCCCGGTAAGCTGCTCGATCCGGCTGATACGGCTGTAGAGGGTGTGCCGGTGCACGCCGAGTTCGGCGGCTGCCGACCCCCATTTTCCGTTGTGCCGCAGAAAGACTCGCAGCGCCTCTACCAGGTCGCCGTCCCGTGCGGTGGCCGGGGTGTCCAGCGCGGCGAACACCGGCCCGGTGCGGTCGCGCACGTGCTCCCGGAGCAACGGGTCTGCCATCAGCGATTCGAGAGTGAGTTCGTCCGCCCAGGCAATCGGCTGACGCCGCTGCGCCGCCGACGCGGCTGCGCGGCGCGCCGGTTCCAGACCCCTGGCGATGTGCGCGACGGGGAGCGCGGCGCTCACACCGATCGGTGTGGGGGCCGCGCCGGTGCCACCCGGGCGGCCTTGCATCAGGCGGATTGCTTGCTCGGAATCGCCCGAGCGGACCAGAACGAGCGCCTCAGCGCCATCCCCGCGGCAGAGATGGTCGATGCCAGCGGCGGTGAGATCCCGATGGAGTTCGCCGACGGAGCCCTGCGCCACCCCGGGCAGGCACAGCAGGTTCACGTCATCGTCGACCGGAAAGCCGTACAGCGCAACCATGTCCAGCACTTCCGGATCGGCCGGGTCGCGCCGCAGAAGCGCCGCCAGAGCTGAGGGTTCGAGACGATCGTCCACGAGGCGCCGATCCGCGTCGAGGGAGAGTGTGACCAGGGAGACGATCTGGTTGATGAGCAGCCGGTCGGTGGGTCGCGGTTCGTGACTCGGCCCGATAGCGAGCCAGCCACGGCGCGCGTGCCGGCCGGTCAGCGCATGCACCTCGATGAGGGCACAGTCGGGAAGGGCGCGGTTGGATTCCTGCTGCGGCGTCAGAACGATCGTGCCGGCCGCGGAATGGCTACGACGCGAACGGACAAAGGTCGTCACCTGCGCAAGGAACCAGTCGGGAGCGGCCGAGGAGAGGACGATCCCGTCGTCATCGAGAACTGCCAGCGCGCCAAGGGAGCGGTGCGCCCGCCGGATCAATCCAGGGATTCCACCGCGCACCGTTGCGCGGCTGAGAGTCTGCTGCAGGTCGATCAGATCGTGCAGCGGTGCGGTTCGCTGCACGGACTCCTGCCGGGCGATCTCCTGCGAGATGGCCATGAACGGCGTCCGCAGCGGGATCTCGACCAGCGGCAGGCCGACGTCGCGGCAGCGTGCGACGACAGCCTCCGGAACGGCATCGAACTGGACCCCGATGCCGAAGCCGAGCAGAGCCACATGGACCTCGACCAGCCGATCGACGTAGGCGACCTGGTCGGCGCGCCGCCGGGACAGTCGAAGCCCGGTCAGCATGACCATCTCGCCGCCCCGCAGAAAGCGCCGCGGATCGACCAGCTCGATGCCGTGCGCCCAGTCGATCTCGATGTCGTCGGGGCCTCCGCGTGCCGGGCCGACGATCAGGCGAAGGCCGAGTTCCGCGTCCTGCAGCAGTCGTTCGAGGGTGACTGTCACCGGATGCCTTCCACGAGATCGACATGATGGCCACTGATCATGGCGCAGATTCAACATTCCGGCCATGTCCTATGAACTGGATCACTCCATACGATGACCGTCACTCGACAAGTGGGCGCGGGGCGATGCTGCCCGCGGCAGAAGGGAACGCACCATGACGGAGACGCTCGGAGCACCGGAACGCGGCGACGAGGATGCCCACCTCGCCGACCTCGGCTATACCTCGGACTTCAAGCGCAGCATGTCGTTCTGGGGCAACTTCTCACTCGGCTTCACCTACCTGTCACCCGTGGTCGGCGTGTACTCGCTGTTCGCGTTCGCGGTCGGCTCCGGGGGGCCGGCGTCCATCTGGGCGGTCGTGATCGCGGCGGTCGGGCAGCTGCTCGTGGCTCTGGTGTTCGGTGAGGTGGTTTCTCAGTTCCCCGTCACCGGCGGCATCTACCCGTGGACTCGGCGGCTCTGGGGTCGACGGTGGGCGTGGATGTCGGGCTGGATCTACATGATCGCCCTGGTCGTGACGATCGCCAGTGTCTCCTACGGCGCCGGCCCGTACCTGGCGATGCTGCTCGGTATCACACCCTCCGCGACCGTGACGGTGACCTGCGCGATCGGTCTCATCATCGTGGTCACGCTGCTCAACCTGGGCGGCACCAAGCTGCTGGCCCGGCTCGCGTTCTTCGGGTTCGCCGCTGAGCTCGTCGGCGCGCTTGCCGTCGGCGGTTGGCTGCTGCTGACCGAGCGGCACCACAGTGTCGGCGTCATCTTCACCAGCGCCGGTGTCCAGGGCAACGGCTCGTATCTGCCGGCGTTCTTGGCGGCTGCCCTGCTGGGCGTCTACCTCTACTACGGCTTCGAGGCCTGCGGCGACGTCGCGGAGGAGGTCAAGAACCCCCGCACGCAGATCCCGAAGTCGATGCGCATGACGATCTACGTCGGCGGTATCGCCTCGTTCTTCATCGTGTTCGCACTGATGCTGGCCGTACCGGATTTCGGCGCGGTGATCTCCGGCGCCGACGCGGATCCGGTCACCACGATCTTGCAAAACGCCTTCGGCGCCGTCGGCTTCCGCGTGGTGCTGGCGATCGTGCTCATCTCGTTCTTCTCCTGTGCGTTGAGCCTGCAGGCCGCAGCCAGCCGCCTGGTGTACTCCTACGCAAGGGATCACATGATGCCCGGCAGCGCACTGCTGAGCCGGTTCTCGCCGAAACGCGCGGTGCCGCCATACGCGCTGCTCTTCGCCGCGCTCGTGCCCATCCTCATCATCCTGGGCTCGATCGCCTCCGCGGACGCGCTCACCCGCATCGTCTCGTTCGCGTCACTGGGCATCTACCTGGCCTTCATGATGGTGGTCGTCGCATCGCTGCGCGCCCGGCTGAAGGGGTGGCGCCCATCCGGCCCGTTCAACCTCGGCACGTGGGGGCTGTTGGTGACGGTCGTCGCGCTGGCCTACCAGTTGCTCGCCGCGGTCAACATGGCCTGGCCGCGGACACCGGACGCGGCCTGGTACGACAACTGGATCGTCCTACTGTCGGCGGGCGTGGTGATCGCCGTTGGACTGGTGTACATGTTCACCGCCCGCCCCTACCTGCGCCGCGACGCACCCTACGGTGACGCGATTCCTGCGGGGCAGGCGTCGTCACGATGACGCCGTCCCCCGTGGGCCGTTTCGGTTCGACCGGCCGCCGCTAGAGCTTGACCATGGGGGCGCTGCCGTTGAGGACCATCCGGACCTTTCCGGCAGTGCCGAAGTCGATCACCGCTGTCTCCAGGCCGCCTGCCCCGGAGACCTCCAACACGGTGCCCAGACCGTACTTGTCGTGAGAGACCTTGTCCCCCACGGCCAGTCGCAGTGTTGATCCGCGCCGGGCGGGCTGCAGGCTGCGGGACGCGAACCGGGTGACCGTCACCGGCGCCGCGCGATTCGTGCCGGACGAGACACCCGACCAACCGCCACCACCGAACGGAGCCCGGGAATCGCGGGAGACGTATGGCTCGGCCGCATCGGGCAGCCGACGCCAATCCACCAGCTCGGCGGGGATCTCGTCCAGGAACCTGGACGGCGGATTTTCCATCGGCGAGCCCCAGGCCGACCGCATCAGGGCGCGCGAGACGTACAACCGCTGCCGCGCGCGGGTGATCCCGACATACGCGAGGCGACGCTCTTCGGCCAGCTCGGCCTCGTCGCCCATCGACCGTTGGTGCGGGAACATGCCGTCCTCCCAGCCGGTCAGAAACACCACCGGGAACTCCAGTCCCTTGGCCGTATGCAGGGTCATCAGCGTGACGACGCCCTCGGCGGAGTCGGGCACCGAATCGGCGTCCGCCACCAGGGAGAGCTGCTCCAGCACGGCGCCGAGGACCTCGCGCGGCGCGAGAGTTCCATCGGCAGCGGCTACGTCGGCAGTGTCCAACCCGGCGGTGTCCAAGTCGGCAGCACCGGCTGAATCATCCGGACCGCCCACGTTCACTGCACCGTCGGCTGTGCCCGCTGCCGTGCTCTCGGCCGTACGCGCCGCGATGACACCTTCCGCTACGTCCCGCAGGACCGTGACGAGCTGCTCGAGGTTCTCCAGGCGCGAGGCGTCCTGTGGATCGTCCGACGCATCGAGATCGGCGCGGTAGCCGGTGCGCTCCAGCACGGCGGTGAGCACGTCCGCGGGTTCGCCGCCCTGGTCGACTACCTCGTCCAGGTCGCCGAGCAGATCGACGAAGGAGCCGATCGCGTTCGCGGAACGCGATGCGAGAGAGGGGATCTCGCGACACCGCGCGAGCGCGTCCGCGAAGGCGATCCGCTCCTGCTCCGCGAAGACCGCGACGGTGGCGAGCGCACGGTCGCCGATCCCGCGCTTGGGCGTGTTGATGATCCGGCGCAGGCTCACCTCGTCGGTGCGGTTGGCCACCACTCGCAGGTACGCGAGCGCGTCCTTCACCTCCTTGCGCTCGTAGAACCGCACGCCGCCGACGATCCGGTAGGGCATCCCGGCCCGGACGAAGATGTCCTCGATCGCACGCGACGACGCATTCGTGCGATAGAACACGGCGACGTCGCCGTAGGTGATATCCCCTGTGTCGCAGAGCCTGTCGATCTCGTCGCAGATGAAACGGGCTTCGTCGTATTCGTCGTCCCCGACGTATCCGACGATGCGCTCGCCGTCGCCGGCATCCGTCCAGAGGTTCTTGCGTCGGCGCTTCGAATTCCTGGCGATGACCGCGTTCGCCGCGGAGAGGATGTTCTGCGTGGAGCGGTAGTTCTGTTCCAGCAGAACCGTTGTCGCGTCGGGGTAATCCTTCTCGAATTCGGTGATGTTGCGGATCGAGGCGCCGCGGAAGGCGTAGATGGACTGGTCCGCGTCGCCGACCACGACGAGCTCCGCCATCGGCAACTCGGCCTTCATCGGCTCAGCCGCCGGTTCGCTACTGCCCTCGCCGAACCCGTTGCCGGCGGCCTCGCCGCCGCGAGAAGCGTCATACTCGGTTCGCCCACCCACCGCACCGCCCACCAGTTCGCGAACCAGCACATACTGCGCGTGGTTGGTGTCCTGGTATTCGTCCACCAGCACATGCCGGAAGCGGCGGCGGTAGTGCTCGGCGACGGTGGGGTGCGCCTGCATCAGCAGCACGGTCTGCATGATGAGGTCGTCGAAGTCATAGGCTGCGGCGGATTCGAGCCGTCGCTGGTAGCCCTCGTAGACATCCGCAACGAGCCGCGCGTACTCGGAATCGGCTTGCTGCCGGGCGATCTCGGGGGTGGCGAGATCGTTCTTCAAGTTGGAGATGGCCGCGGCGAGGGTGCGCGCAGTGTGCTTCTTCGTGTCTAGGTTCAGGCCCTCGGCGACGAGCGCGACCAGGCGCTGCGAATCGGCCGCGTCGTAGATCGTGAAGCTGGACTTCACCGGCAGGTGCTGTGCCTCCGCGCGCAGGATCCGCACACACAGCGAGTGGAACGTGGACACCCACATGGCGCGGGCGCGCGGGCCGATCTGGGCGGCGACGCGTTCCTTCATCTCGGCGGCAGCCTTGTTGGTGAAGGTGATGGCGAGGATCTCACCGGGCCGGGCCGCGCCGGTGGCGAGCAGGTAGGCGATCCGCCGGGTGAGCACGCGGGTCTTGCCGGAGCCGGCGCCGGCCACCACCAAGAGCGGCGTGCCGCGGTGTGTGACGGCCTGGCGCTGCGCAGGGTTGAGGTCGGCGAGCAGGGCGTCGACGTCCGGCGGCTGCGGGCGGGCGGCGTTCGCAGCGGCAGGCTCGGCCCACCACGGCTGCGCTGCCGTGCCGGGGCCGGCGGGGTCTGGAGGGAGATCGAACAGAGATGTCATATCGCCTTCAGACGTTACCGTCCCGGGATGACGGTCGGTGCGCATGCGGGTCCCGGAACCCGTACACGAGACAGGCACCGCGGTGATGTGGTTCAATGTCCCCATGGCTCGCCGCGAGTTTTTCTATGGGTACCGGACCCCGGTGCCCGTGCGCGGCTGAGTCTTCCCGCAAACGCGACGCCCCGAGGTCTTCCGGCCCCGGGGCGTTTTCCGTGTTCGGGGCGGTGGGCCGGGGCAGAATGAGGAGCACGACATGAGTACCCAGACAGCGGCGACAACCCCGGAGGCGACCATGGCTCTGCGCGAGACGCGGCCGCACGGCGGACTGCCGACCAGCACGGGGAGCCCGGAGCACGACGGCCGCACGATCACCGAGATGCGTGCCGAGATCGACGAGATCGACTCGGAGTTGGTCCGGCTGATCCAGCGCCGCAGCGAGATCTCCCACGCGATCGGCGCCGCGCGCGCCTCCGAGGGCGGCACCCGCATCGTCTACAGCCGCGAGATGAAGATCCTGGACCGTTTCGCCGTACTCGGCCCGGCAGGCACCGAACTCGGCATGCTGCTGCTCTCGCTCGGCCGCGGCCAGCTCGGCCGCAAGTAGTTCCGCCGCCACGGTCTGCGCGTCGGCTCAGGACGGCGGGGTCGCCGCGAGGCCGGCGCACTGCCGGTCGCGCGCCCATTCGGCGGCGATGCGATCCCGCTGCGCCCCGGTCGCGACCTGGGGAACCCCGCGGTCGTCCAGATGGGTGGGGAGGAAGCGGGCGGAGATGACGCTTTTCGCATCGAAAGTCAGCGTGAGCACGCCGTTGTCGTCCTGCTGATTGCCGAAGGACTTCCACCAGAAGTAGTTGCCCAGGCCGTAGGCGACGTAGCTGCCGTCGCTGCGCCAGCCGGCACCCTGCAGCACGTGCACGTGGGTGCCGACGACGGCGGTGGCGCCGGCCTTCGCCAGCGCGTCGGCCAGTGATCGCTGCTCGCCGGACGGGCAGGTCTGGTACTCGATCCCCCAGTGCAGGTAGACGATAACCACGTCGGCCCGCGCCTTCGCCGCCTTCACGGCGGTGATGAGTTGCGGCGAGAACGCGCTCGCGATACCGGGCTTCGTGGCGGTCGCGGTATGGGTGGCCGTCGTCCAGTCGTGGACCTGGCTCGCGGCCAGGATCGCGACCTGGATGCCGTTCACGGTGCCGGTCCACGGCGCGTAGGCCTGCGCGGCGTTCGCGCCGATTCCGAGGACCGGGATCGGCGAATCCTTGACCGCGGCGAGGGTGTCGGCCAGGCCCTGATCGCCGTAGTCGACGGCGTGGTTGTTGGCCATGGTCACCAAGTCCACCCCGCCGGACGCGAGCGCGTCGAGAGCCGTTGCCGGAGCGCGGAAGTGGAACTCTTTGGGCGCCGGAACGCCGCGTGTGGTGATGGCCGACTCGAGGTTCACCATGGTGAGGTCAGCCGGGCTCAGCTGGGTGGCGGCCTCGCGCAGCGCCGTCGCCGGGTCCGCGGCCAGCAGCGTTGCGGTGCGGCCGGAGAAGTTGACATCGCCGGCGAGCGCCAGGGTGAACTGGCCGGGCGGCTCAGCCTTCGGGTCCTGGCTCGCGGTGGTCGTCGTGGTCGCCGTGGTTGCGGAGGCGCGGGCCGCCCCGGTCGCCGCACTGGCCGAACTGCCCGCACTGGCCGCTTCGCTGGGCGACGCCGTGTCCGGCGGCGAAGCCGCCGCGGACATCGTCATACTCGAAAAAGGTGGCGCCGAAACCGATCCGGTCGAGACTTCACCCATCGAGCGGGTGCTGGTCACCGTACCGACGAGCCCATCGGCGCCGCGCGACGCCACGCACCCGGACAGCGTCGTCGCAGCAAGAACCGCAGCGATCACGGCAGCGACCGGGACAAGAACTGCCCGTCGCCTCATACCAGCCGCCGCTCGGTGGCCCACCGGGACAGCGCGTGCCGGTTGGACATCTGCGTCTTGCGCAGCACGCTGGAGGCGTGCGTTTCCACGGTCTTCACGGAGATGAACAGTTCCGCGGCGATCTCCTTGTAGGTGTAGCCGCGCGCCAGCAGCCGCAGCACCTCCCGCTCGCGCGGCGAGAGCAGATCCAGCTCCGGGTCGGAAACACTTGCGGCGGAAGGCTTGTCGGAGAAGGCATCGAGGACGAACCCGGCCAGCCGCGGCGAGAACACCGCGTCTCCCCCGGCGACCCGGACGATCGCGTCGGCCAGTTCGCGTCCGGAGATCGTCTTGGTGACGTACCCGCGCGCGCCGCCGCGGATCACGTTGATCACGTCCTCGGCCGCGTCGGAGACGGAAAGGGCCAGGAAGACGACACCGGGCAGTGAGGGGTGCAGCTGGTCGAGCACGGCCCGCCCGCCGCCGTCCGGCATGTGCACGTCGAGCAGCACCACGTCCGGTGGATCCGCGCCGATCCGGACAATGGCCTCGTTCACCGATCCGGCCTCGCCGACCACCTCGATGCGCTCGTCACCGAGGTTCGCCAGTTCGGCCTTGACGCCGGCGCGGAACAGCGCGTGGTCGTCGACCAGGAAGACCCGACACGGCGACACGATCACACCTCCGGTGGCGGGATGCCCGGCCGGCACCGGGCGCCCCTGGACTGCACTGCTGAGTGCACTGCCCGTCAGTCTGCCGCATCCGCGCTCACCGCGTCCGCCAGCACGGGCACGCTGAGCACGATCTCGGTGCCGCTGCCCGGTGACGAGCGGACCTGCGCGGTTCCGCCGTGCCGCTGCATCCGGCCGCGGATGGATTCGGCCAGTCCGCGCCGATCCGGGCTGACGGCAGTCGGATCGAACCCGCTGCCGCGATCCCGCACGAACACCGACGCCGTACCGGACTCGACCTCGCCGTACACGCTGACCTCTTGCACCCCAGCGTGTTTCGCGGCATTGACCATCGCCTCGCGGGCGGCCGCGACGAGTGCCGCGAGGTGCGGCGTCATAGGCGCGTCGCCCACCACCACCGGCTCGATGGTGATCGCGTAGGCGTCCTCGACCTCGCCGGACACCTGGGCGAGGGCGACGGCGAGGGTCTGCGGGTGCGGCCGGCCGGTCGACGGGTCGGCTGCCGGGTGTGCCGACTTGTGTGACCCCGGATATGACGCCGTTCGCGGCGTTCCGCCGTCGTTGTCGAGTGTGTCCGCGGTGCTCGCGCCAGCCGGCCAGCCGCCGCCCCAGGCGCCGGCCCAGGCCTCCGTCCAGCCGCCGGTCGCCCCCGGGCCCCCGGCGTCATCGGCCGTGCGGGCCTCGCTCGCGTACCCGGCCGGTCCGTACAGCCATGACCGCAGTTCACGCTCCTGGCTGCGCGCGAGGCGTTGCACTTCCCGGGGGTCGGTCGACTGGCGCTGGATCAGGGCGAGTGTTTGCAGCACTGAGTCGTGCAGGTGCGCGGCCACCTCGGCACGTTCCCGCTGGCGGATGCGCTCGCGGCGCTCGGCGCCGAGATCGCGCACCAGCCGGGCCAGCCACGGCACGGTGATCACCGCGACGCCGACGAGGGTCAGCAGCACCGCGATCAGCGCCGACCGGGCCGCGGCGAAGTCGAGTTGCCCGACCGCGAAGACGGCGAGACCGCCGATCACCAGGGCGATCCCGCCGACGATCCGCCACAGCGCGGCGCGTCCCGGCCGGGCGAACCCAGCCGCCGTGCGTCGCCAGCGCTCGCGGCGGGTCTCGTCCGCCTCTCGCCAGAGGAACGCGCCACCGATCGCCACCACGGCGAGCGGCGCGACCAGGGCGCCCATGTAGCGCCCGACCCCCAACGCGAGTGCGGCGATCAGGATGGCCACGCCGAGCGCGGCGATCCCGATGGCTTGGCGGCGTTCGGCAGGCCCGGCCGCGCGGGGCAAAGCAGCTCCGGGGGCGCCGGTCACCGTGCCGGTCCCGGCGGCGGCCACCGGACCGTCGGATGGCAGCTGCGGCACGAAGATCCACAGCAGCGCATAGGCCACCACGCCCGCCCCGGCCATCAGCGACAGCACGACGAAGGCCGCCCGCACCACGCCGACCGGCAGCCGCAGGTGCGCCGCGACCCCGGCGGCTACCCCCGCCAGCACCCGGCCGTACACCGGCCGAACCAGGCGCACCATGCCGTCCGGCGTGCGCAGGATTTCGGGCGAGCTCACCTCACCAGGGTTCCACGCGAGCGCGCCCGCGCGGATCAGGGTTCACCCTGGATCTGCAAACCGGGGCGATCCCCGATGGTGCTCGGCGCCCGCTTCGGGAACCGTGGGTGGCATGGACACCGACACGCCGCGCACCGCGAAACCCGGGCACATCACACTCCCCCGTCGCTCCCGCGCGGATCGGAAGATCGCCGGCGTGGCGGGCGGCCTGGGGCGTGCGCTCGGCGTCGACCCGATCCTGATCCGGGTCGCGTTCGTGGTGCTGGCCCTATTCGGCGGATCCGGCGTGCTGCTGTATTGCATCGGCTGGCTGGTGATGCCCGCCGACGGCGACGACGCGTCCGCCGTGCAGGCACTGGCCGGGCGCGGCCGGTCCTCCGTCTCCCCGGCGCTCGCCGTCGTGCTGGTGATCGTCGCGCTGGCGAGTGCCGGCTCCGTGTTCTCCTGGGGCGTCCCGTTCTGGCCGGTGGCGATCGCCGCGGGCGTGGTCTTCGTGCTGCTCGCCCGCGGGCGGGCCATGCGATGCCGCTCCCGCACCTGGACCCCTCCTGCCGACTGGGGCCGCCGCGCCGACTGGCGGACGCGCGCGGACTGGTCCGCGAGGGCGGACGAGTTCGGGGAACGGGTCTCGGCGTGGGGCAACCGCGTGGGCGAACACGCGAGCCGTTGGGCCGACCAATGGGGCACCGGCCGACCCGGGCGCGCCTCGGAGAGCGATGCCATGTCCGCCACCGCACCGAACACCGCCCATGACGATCTGTCCGGCCATGCCCCTGCTCCCGGCGATGCGCCCGCATCCGCCGATGCCTACCGGGCGGATGCCGACCCGGCGCATGCTCCGGCAGGCACCATGAGCGGTGTCGATGACGCCGCTAGCGGGGCGCCGGAGGCGAGAACTCCGTCACCGGAGGAGCTTTTGTCGATGGGTCGGCGTACTCCGCCGGCATGGGACCCGCTCGGCGCGGCACCCTTCGCCTGGGACCTTCCCGAGCCTGGGCCTGATCCGGCGCAGCCGGCCGGCGCAGGTTCCGGCTCGGTGGCGGCCCGTGCTGGCCGCGCGGGGGGTTCGGCGATCGGCCGGTTGTTCCTGGGGCTCGCCCTGCTCACCGGCGGCTCGCTCGCGGCCGGGGTACTGCTCGGCTGGTGGTCGCTCTACTGGTCCGCCATTACCGGAATCACGCTGGCCGTGGTCGGCGTCGGGCTCATCGTCGCATCGCTGCGCGGCGTCGGCGGACGGCATCTGATCGGCCCGGGCATCTTTCTCGCCTTGCTCACCCTCGGCCTCACCGTCACCGGGATCAGCGGCACCCACGGGTTCGGTGCGCAGACGTGGACGCCGACGTTGGTGACCGACGTACAGACCGCCTACTCGTGGACCGCGGGGCAGGCAACGCTGGACCTTTCCGACCTGAAGCTGCCTCTCGATCGTTCGGTGACAACGAGCGTCGCCTTGAATGCCGGCCAAGTCACGGTGATCGTGCCGAGCGGCGTCACGGTCGACGCCACGTGCTACAGCCGCCTCGGCGCGGTCGATTGCCTGGGCAGCACCGGCAGCGGCGTGCGGACGACCGAGACCGGACACCAGAACGGCGAGAAGTCCAGCGGCAGCATCAAACTCGACGTGCAGAACAATGCCGGCCAGGTGGTGGTGCGCCATGGCTGACAGGTCCGGTGCCCCGGATCGCGGCGATGCGACCCGCGGCGTCCGCCGCGCCGATCCTGCCAGCCTGGTGTTCGGCGTCCTGTTCCTCGCGATCGCCGCCATCGGCATCCTCGGAACCGCATGGTGGCTCGCGCCACACCTCGGCCCATGGGTCGCCGCCGGCGTGATCGCGCTCATCGGACTCGCAATGATCCTCAGCGCCCTGCCCGGACGTCGTCATATGAGGTGATTTACCGGTGCCGTCGCCTCACCAGGGCTACCGGAACTCACGTCGAAACGTCCGGATTTCTCGTCGAGTGGGAGTCCTGCAGAGTTTGGGGTGCCATATTCTCTGCAGGACTCCCACTCGACCTCTCTTTAGGCGAGTCAAGTCTGGCGCCTTCCGGCACCGGGGCGCGCACTCTACAGTGATCATGTGTCCCGCCGCCGGTCCGCCGGATGTGGCGCTCCAGGGCCTAGGTCTCGGAGGTTTCCTGATGCGCCTGTCACGATGGGCCGGAATGTGTTCGGCCGCAACGATTGCGCTATCCGCGGCTGTGATCGCCACGGTCGTCGTCGCCCCGGCGGCCTCGGCAACGTCGGTGGCACCGACGGCCGCGGTCGCCACAGTGGCCCCCGCGCCCGATTGGGTACGCAGCGCGCCGAACTACCGGTACTACCTGTCGCTGGGTGACTCGCTGGGGTTCGGGTATTCGGCTGCCAATCTTGCAAAGTTCGAAACCGACCACAATCCGGCGGACTTCGCCGGCTACACCCAGATCCTGGCGGCGGATCTGCACCTCACCGGATCGACCACGAACCTCTCTTGCCCCGGTGAGAGCACCTTGACCATGCTCGGCGTCGGCGGCAAGACCTGTCCGGCCGCGAACTCGGGATACGGCACGTGGCCCTATTCCGGCTCGCAAATGGCGGCGGCCACAGCATTTCTCAAGAGCCGCCCGTGGTGGGATCGCGGCCTGATCACGCTGTCCATCGGCGCGAACGACGTCCTGCCCATCGCGGCGACATGCCTGACGAACCCGAGTTGCCCAGATCTCGCGCCCGCACTCAAGACCATGCGCAACAACCTGTCGACAATTCTCGGGAAGCTGCGCAGCGCCGCGCCGTTCGCGACGATCGTCGTCCTCGCTCCCTATAACCCGTTCGGTCACGCGTACCCGGCGAGCAACATCCCGGCCGCCGCCGTCGACCTGAGCATCGCGGCCGTCGCGCTGCTGCACTTCGACCCGGTGGCGGACGCCTTCGTGCCGATCAACGTGAACAACGCGAGCACCTTCGACTGCGGGAACCTGGTGTACTTCTGTACCTCCCCCGCGAACTTCGACGTGCATCCGACCGGCGCCGGATACGCCGTGATCGCGAACGCGTTCGAGGCCGCGCTTCGGTAGCGCGCCCCGCCACGCAAATTGCCCCGGGTCGCGCTACGCGGCCCGGGGCAATCCGCCTGCCTCCCTGGTGGCGCGGGCGGGCGATGCGGGCCTCGGCGCCGTGCGCCGAACAGCGTCATACTCGATGCCGGCCGCACCGCGCAGATACGCACCGTTGTCCGGGCGCGGGCCGTGCGCTACTCCCACTCGATGGTGCCCGGCGGCTTGCTGGTGACATCGAGGACCACGCGGGTGATCTCGTCGACCTCCCCGGTGATGCGGTTCGCAATGCGGGAGAGCAGCGTGTCCGGCAGCCGCGCCCAGTCGGCCGTCATCGCGTCCTCGCTGGTGACGGGCCGCAGCACCACCGGCATCCCGTAGGTGCGGCTGTCGCCCTGCACCCCAACCGATCGCACGTCGGCGAGCAGCACGACCGGGCACTGCCAGATCTGGCCGTCGACGCCGGCGGCCGTCATCTCCGCGCGGACGATAGCGTCTGCGGCGCGCAGGATCTCGAGCCGTTCGGCGGTGATCTCACCGATGATCCGCACTCCCAGGCCGGGGCCGGGGAACGGGTGCCGTGACACGATCTCCGGCGGCAACCCGAGTTCGGTACCGAGCAGCCGGACCTCGTCCTTGAACAGGGCGCGCAGCGGCTCGACGAGTTCGAAATCGAGATCCTCGGGCAGCCCGCCGACGTTGTGGTGCGACTTGATGGTCGCGGTGCCGGTGCCGCCGCCGGACTCGACCACGTCCGGGTAAAGCGTGCCCTGGACCAGGAACTTGACCGGCCCGGCACCACCCGGCCCGGTTTCGGCCGTCACCCCGGTCTCTGCTTCCGCCTCGGCGACCAGATCGGCCGCGGCCCGCTCGAACGTCCGGATGAACTCCCGGCCGATGATCTTGCGTTTGCGCTCCGGTTCGGTGACGCCCGCCAGCGCGTCCAGGAATGTTTTCGACGCGTCGACGGTCACCAGCCGGACCCCGGTGGCGGCCACGTAGTCCCGTTCCACCTGCTCCCGCTCCCCCGCCCGCAGCAGGCCGTGATCGACGAACACGCAGGTGAGCTGGTCGCCCACCGCGCGGTGCACGATGGCGGCGGCGACGGCCGAGTCGACACCGCCGGACAGGGCGCAGATCACCCGGGCGCCGCCGACCTGGGCGCGCACCGCCGCGACCTGCTCGGCGAGGATGCCCTGGGCTGTCCAGTCGGGAGCGAGATCGGCGACGTCGTACAGGAAGTGCTCGAGGATCTGCTGACCGTGCTCGGTGTGCAGCACCTCCGGGTGGAACTGCACCCCAGCCAGCCTGGCGGCGCGGTTCTCGTAGGCGGCGATCGGGGTGTGGGCGGTGGACGCGGTGACGGCGAATCCGTCCGGCGCCTGCACCACGGAGTCACGGTGGCTCATCCACACGGTGAGCCGTTCCGGGAGGTCGCGGAGCAGCGTGGAATCCTGCGGTGCGACGGCCAGCTCCGTCGCACCGTATTCGCTGCGGTCATTGCGGTCCACCTGGCCGCCGAGCGCCGTGGTCATGGCCTGGAAGCCGTAGCAGATGCCGAGGACGGGCACGCCGGCATCGAACAATCCCCGGTCTACGTCCGGTGCGCCGTCCGCGTACACGCTGGCCGGCCCGCCCGAAAGGATCACCGCCGCAGGGTCTTTCGCGAGCAGCGTGGAGAGCGGCGCGGTGCACGGGACGATCTCCGAGTACACGTGGGCCTCGCGGACCCGGCGCGCGATCAGCTGCGCGTACTGGGCGCCGAAGTCGACCACCACGACCGGGCGGTGGGCATTCGCGGGGGTGTTCATCGCGGTCGGTCTCCTTGCGTGCTGATGCGGGAACGGCGGGTGGGGGTCTCGATCAGGATCATGGCCGCCGCTCGTCGGCCCAGGCGCCGGCCAGCAGCATCGCGCGCACCTGCCAAGCATCGTCGAATATGACGAGGTCCGCGGCGAGACCCGGTTCTACAGCGCCGATCTCGCGTTCCAGGCCGAGGAATCGGGCGGGCACCCGGGTCGCCGCATTCACGGCGTCGACGATGTCCAGGCCCACCTCGGTGACGGCCCGGCGCAGGGCACGGTCCATGGTGAGAGTGGACCCCGCGATGGACCCGCCCTCGGACAGCCGCGCCACGCCGCCTTCGACGTCCACGTCCAGTGAGCCGAGCAGGTAGTGGCCGTCCGCGGCGCAGGCGGCCGCCATCGCGTCGGTGATGAGCGCAAGCCGGTCCGGCGCCACCGCGTGCAGCAGTCGCACCGTGGCGTCGTGCAGGTGCACGCCGTCATTGATCGCCTCCAGCACCGCGCCGGCATCGCGCGCCGCCGCGATCACACCGGGATCGCGGTGGTGCAGCGGCCGCATCGCATTGAAAGCGTGCGTGACGATGTCCGCGCCTGCGGCGAAAGCTGCTGCGGCCTGGGCATAGTCGGCGTCCGAGTGGCCGACGGCGGCATGCACGCCGTGGGACACCATGGCGCGCACCAGGTCGAGCCCGCCGGGCAGTTCCGGGGCCATGGTGATCATGCGGATCAGGCCCTGTCCGGCGCCTAAGAACCGGTCCAGCACGGCCGGATCCGGCGCCAGCAGCTTCCTCGGATCGTGCGCGCCACGCCGGCTGTCCGCGAGGAACGGGCCTTCCAGGTGAATACCGCGGATCCGCGGGTCGGTGCTCGCCGCGTCGACGGCGCCGCGGATCGCCGCCACCATGCGATCAGGTGTGGCGGTGATCAGCGACAGCAGGGTCGTCGTGGTCCCGTGGCGTCGGTGCGCCTGAACGGCCGTCGCGATGGCGCGGGCTCCGTCGTCATATCCGGCCTGGGCAGCCCCGTGGACGTGTAGGTCGACCAGACCGGGCACGAGGTACCCGCCGGGCAACTCCACCCGCTCGGCGCTGCGCAGGACGTCCTGCGCGAGCGGGCCGAGCCGGACCTTGTCCCGTTCCTCGTCCAGGACGGCGACGATGATTCCGTCGGCGACGAGCACGACGCCCGCGTCGAGGACGGCCTCCGGGGTGACGACGCGCGCGCCGGTCAGCAGCATCGGGGGGGTGGTCATGGTGCGCTCCTTGCTGCGGCGTGCCGCGCCGCGTCAGTACCGGTGCGGGTAGCTGTGTGGGCGCGCGTGCCCGCACCTACACGGCTCGAGAACCGTGTCATAGCAACATATCCCAGGCGCGGAGCGCGGCGCCGACCATGCCGGCGCGATCCCCGAGCTCCGCCGGGCGGATCGGCGGCGGCTCCCGGAACGTCAGGCGCTGCGGCAAGGCCGCGCGCAGCGGGTCGAACAGGGTCGGACCCGCCAGCGACAGGCCGCCGCCGATCACGATGCAACCCGGGTCGGCCAGCACGATCTGCGCCGTGAGCGCGTCGGCAAGCGCCGCGATCGCCTCGGTCCAGACGGCACGCGCCGTCGGATCTCCGTCGGCGACGAGCCGTGCGACATCGGCGGCGCTGCCGCGGGTCCGGGCGCGCCGACGGTACGCCGCAGCGATACGCGACGCGGACGCGATCGCCTCGAGGCACCCTCGATTCCCGCAGTTGCACCTCGGCCCGCGCGGGCGGACCACCAGGTGCCCGATCTCGCCGGCCTGCCCGGATGCCCCGTCGTCCACGACGCCGCCGGACACCTGGCCGCCGGCCACCCCGGTGCCGATCGCCAGGAAATACACCGACGGCATGCCGGCGCCGGCCCCCAGCCGCGCCTCCGCGAGCGCGCCGTTGCGCACGTCGTGGCCTAGCACCGCGGGCAGGCCCAGCCGTTCGGTGAGCAGGCGCGCGAACGGCACGTCCCGCCAGCCGAGATTGGCTGCGTAGCGCGCGATCCCGGCCGCGGAGTCGACGATGCCCGGCACGCCGAGGCCGATGCCGCGTACCGGCGCCCGCCGCGCCAGCCCGCGCGCCACACCCAGGATCGACTCGATCACGGCGTCCGGCCCGCGGCGGACGCCGGTCGGGTGACGTTCGGAATGGTGCACGCTGCCGTCCGGCCCGACGAGGCCTGCCTTGATCGTGGTGCCGCCGACGTCCAGCGCGGCGACAAGCGGTTCGGTAACGACCGGCGCGGTGACAATTGGTGCGGTGACGAGCGGCGCAGCAACCGGCCGGCCGGCGAGCGGCCGACCGACTCGCGCCGGCAACGGACCGATGGTCATCTACGCGGTGCCGGTGACGGTGATCAGCCCGACCTTCTGGAACTCCTTCACATCGGAGTACCCGGCCTTCGCCATGGCCCGCCGCAGTGCGCCGAACAGGTTCGTGCGGCCCTCCGCCCCCCGCGCCGGCCCGTGCAGCAGTTCCCCGAGCGGCGTGTCCGCGAGCCCGCACGGCACGGCGATCCCGCGCGGGAGCGCCGGATGCGAGGCCTGATGCGGCCAGTACCAGCCGTGCGCGGGCGCGAGATTGCAGGCCGCCAGCGGTTCCCCGAGTATGACGGCGTCCGCGCCGCAGGCGATGGCCTTGGCGATATCCGCGCTCGTCGCAAGGTCCCCCGCCGCGATCACGTGCACATAACGCCCGCCCGTCTCGTCCAGGTAGTCGCGGCGCGCGGCGGCGGCATCGGCGATCGCCGTCGCCATGGGCACCGCGATCCCGAGCACCTCGTCGGTGGTCGACGCCACCCCCGCGCCGGTGCCGACGATGATGCCCGCCGCGCCGGTGCGCATCAGGTGGGTGGCCGTCTGGAAATTGGTCGCGCCGCCGACGATCACCGGCACGTCCAGGTTCGCGATGAAGGACTTGAGGTTCAGCGGCTCCCCACCGCGCAGCACGTGCTCGGCCGACACGATGGTCCCCTGGATCACCAGCAGGTCGATGCCCGCGCGGATCACCCGCTGCGCAAGCTCCGCCGCGTTCTGCGGGGACACCCGGGCGGCGACCGTCGATCCGCCGTCCTTGACGGCCGCGATCGCGGCGGCCAGCAGGTCGTCGTCGATCGGCGCGGCGTACGCGCGCTGCAACGCGGCCGTCGCCGCATCCGGATCATCGGAATCGCTTGCGACCCGGACGATCTCGTCGATCACTGCCTCGGGATCGGCATGCCGGGCCCACAGCCCCTCGGCATTGATCACCCCGAGGCCACCGGCCCGCCCCACCTCGATCGCCATCGCCGGCGACGCCACCGCGTCCGACGAGTCCATGACGAACGGGATACCGAAGCGGTACGCGTCGATCTGCCACGCCGTCGAGACCTCGGCGGACGACCGGGTGCGGCGCGACGGCACGATGGCGATATCGGCGAGATCGTAGGTGCGTCGGGCCTGCCGGCCCATGCCGATCTCCACGCTCTCCGGCATGTTCTCTCCTCGCGCCTCCGGGGCCGCGGTCGGCCGCACGCATGAAGTTTGTACCTCGGGTCACTTCAGTAACAACATCGCCATCTTCGTGCCTGCCGTCGCAGTGGATCCATGCGGCGGTCAGTGGTTGAAGTAGTTGGGGGCCTCGGCGGTGATGGTGATGTCATGCGGATGCGATTCGCGCAGGCCCGCAGCCGTGATCCGCACGATCTTCGCCTGCTGCAAGCGGCCGATGGTGTGCGATCCCGTGTAGCCCATCGCCGCCCGCAGTCCGCCGACGAGTTGGTGCGTGACATCCGCGAGCCGGCCCCGGTACGGCACCCGCCCCTCGATCCCCTCCGGGACGAGCTTGTCGTCGGACAGGACGTCATGCTGCCCGTACCGGCCGCGGGAATAGCCGCCGGCCACCGGTCCCGCATCGGCACCCTCGGACCGCCGGCCGGGCGCAGCCGCAGCGCGCCGCGACGAGCTGCGCGACCGCATGGCGCCGAGCGAGCCCATGCCGCGATAGGTCTTGTACTGCTTGCCGGCGACGAAGATGAGCTCCCCGGGAGACTCCTCGACCCCGGCGAGCAGCGACCCGAGCATGACGGAATCCGCGCCGACGGCGATGGCCTTGGCGATATCGCCGGAGTACTGCAGGCCGCCGTCGCCGATGAGCGGGATGCCGGCGGGACGGCAGGCCTTGGCGGCCTCGTAGATCGCCGTGACCTGCGGTACCCCGACGCCGGCGACGACGCGGGTGGTGCAGATGGACCCCGGCCCGACCCCAACCTTGACCGCATCCGCCCCGGCGTCGATGAGTGACTGCGCGCCGGCGCGGGTGGCGACGTTGCCGCCGACCACGTCGACCTTGCCGTTCAGCTCCTTCACCAGGCGCGCGACCATGTCGGCGACGGCTCGCGAATGGCCGTGCGCGGTGTCGACGGTGAGCACGTCCACCCCGGCATCGACCAAGCCCATGGCTCGCTTGAAGGCTGCGTCGCCCACACTGACGGCGGCCGCGACGAGCAGCCGGCCGGAGGCGTCCTTGGCCGCGAGCGGGTACTGCTCGGTCTTCACGAAGTCCTTCACGGTGATCAGCCCGCGCAGCACACCGTCGGAATCGACGAGCGGCAGCTTTTCGATCTTGTTGGTGCGCAACAGGTTCAGCGCGTCGTCCGGCGCGACGCCGACCGGCGCGGTGACCAGCGGCATGGGCGTCATGATCTCGCGCACCGGCCGCGTCATATCCGTCTCGAAGCGCATGTCCCGGTTGGTGATGATGCCGACCAGGTGCCCGTCCGCGTCGGTGACCGGCACGCCGGAGATGCGGAAGCGGGCGCAGAGCGCGTCGGCGTCGGCCAGCGTATCGTCCGGCGCGCAGGTGACGGGGTCCGTGACCATGCCCGCTTCGGACCGTTTCACGGTCTCGACCTGCGCGGCCTGATCGTCCGGCGGCATGTTGTAGTGCACCACGCCGATGCCGCCCTGCCGGGCCATGGCGATCGCCATCCGCGATTCGGTGACGGTGTCCATCGCGCTGGACACCAGCGGGATGTTGAGCTGGACGCGCCGGGTGAACCGGGTGGCCGTCACCGCCTCGCTGGGGATCAGGTCCGACTCGTCCGGCAGCAGCAGAACGTCGTCATAGGTGAGCCCGATGAGCGCGAACTTGCCGTCGGTTTCCTCGTCGCCACCGATCTGCGACGGATGGGATGTCATGGGTGCCTTTCCAGCCGGGATCGTCGGGGCCAGATCCCATCGTAAGGCGTGCGGCAGTGCGCGCTGTCCGGCGACCAGGCCGCGCCGGAAGCCGACCGCGACCGCGTGCGCGGCCACAACAACGAAATGCCCCCGCACCACGGCCGTGGGGCGGGGGCATCCCGTTCGCTCAGGACCGACTCGGCATCATCCGACCGTGTAGGCGTACGGCAGGCCGATCAGTTCGTCGGCGTTGTCCGTGATGCCGTCGTAACTCCCGATGTAGAGGGTGCCGCGGACCTGGGAGCCCTTGGCACCCGTCGGTGTGATGGTGACGTTGATCGTCGTGCTCTGCGGCGGCGTGGAGCCGGCCCCGTCTGCAGACCCCGACCCGGGCGAGGGCGACCACCAGGACGCCCCCGTACGCCGGGCCGTCAGCCGCTGGACCACCGCGTCGAGGCCGGATCGCGGCAGCGCCGACGAATGCCCGGCAAGACCGGACGCCCAGAAATCGGCGGCAGCGGAGGTCACCGACGGGTCGAACAGCTGCCCGGTCGCCGTCACCGTTGTGGTCAGCGATCCGGCCGGTGCCGGGCCGCTGAACGGTCCGGTCTGTCCGATGTCGGTGGACCACAGGCCTTGGGTCAGCGGCGAGCCTGTCATCGTCACTGATGTGGTGTTCCCGGTGTTCCCGCCGCTCGCCGCCTGGTAGCCGTCCGGATTGCCGCCCTGCCAGTAGAAGTCGACGTTCACCGGCTGGTCGGCGGTGGCCGTCAAGGTCAGCGACGAGACGTGGGTCGGGACCAGCCACAGCGGGACGACGGTGGCGGGTTGCGGCAACGGGATAGTGGTGGGAGTCGTGAGATCGGCGAGGGTGAGCGTGCCGGTCTCGTCGAGCCGCGGATCTACGAAGTAACTCAGCGGTTTCACCGACGAGTTCGTGATCGTCACCGGGATCGTCACCGGGACGCCGGCGGTCAGCAGGGTCCCGGTGCTGGTCGGCAAGCCCGGCGCGTTGGCCGACACGGAGTCGTATCGGACGAGGACCTGGTACGGCGAGGAGGTGAACGCGCCGCTGACCGGATCGAGGATCTGCACGGACAGCACCCATCTGCCGGGGGCAGGGTTGTTCACGTAGTCCTGCAGGCCGGAGCCGGTCCCGTCCTTCGTGACATTGCTGTTGTACGAATAGCTCTGCCCGGAGGGCGAGGTCAGCGTGGCCAGCACGGTGTTTCCGGGGTCGCCGAGCTTGATGCCGACGCCGAGGCTGTGCCGGCCGCGGGGAACGTCGAGGTAGTACAGCTCGGCCTGCCCGACGAGGCCTCGGCCGTTGCCGCCCAGGATGGTGCCGGTGAACGAGTAGTTCCAGGGCGGCACCACGGCACGCAACGAGAACGGCACCGAGGTGACGCCGGAGACCGAGCCGGTGAACTGCACGGAGGCGGATCGATCACCCGGCTGCCCCTGCTCGAGGCCGACGATCGCCACCCGGCGGCTCGCGCCGGGGGCGAGGGTGAACGACGAGGGGAGGACGATGCCGGCGGGGACGTAGTTCTGTTGCAACACCCGCCAGGTCATCGTGCCGTTGAACCCGGAGCTGGTCGACAGCGCCAGATACGCCGTCCAGGTGCCCGCCGCCGGGTACCGGACGTCGGCCTGCGCGGCGTTCGCCGCACCCTGCGGGATCGAGTACGCGGTATAGGCACCGTTGGGGTCGATCAGGATGATCCGGCTGGCTGCCGGAGCCGTCGCGGCGGCGGCGTACATGGTCAGCCGATCGACTCCTTGGGCCACCGTGAACCGGACCGTGGCGTAGCTGCGTTTGATCCCGAAGGAGTCGACGTAGTACGACGCCGTGGCGGTGTTCAAGGCGGCGGTGCCATTGGTGTCCGACACCGTCCGTCCCAACGTCCGGGTGGCGGCAGTGACGCGTTGGGGCACGCTGCCGACGTTGGTGACCGTTTCGGTCTGCGCCACGGGCGAGTACGGGTAGGCCGCGGAGAACAGTTGGGTCTTGTCGACCACCAGCGCGGATCCGGTTCCGGCCGGCTTTCCGTTGGCGTCCCGCCAACTCTGCGCCGCCTGCACGGCCTTGAGCGCGTTGAGTTCGCCGGCGCCCTGTTCGTAGGCCGGGTGGCCGAGGTCGGTGGCAGTGCTGGTCAGGATCTGCCGGACGAGAGCCGGTGACGGGCCGGCACCGCCGTGGGTGCCCCGGTAGGCCTGGATCACCAGGGCGGCTGCGCCGGCGGTCAGCGGCGAGGACTGGCTCGTCCCGCCGAAGTCCTGGATCGACGAGGGCTGGCCACCGTCGCTCGTGCAGCCGGTGTAGATCGCCGTGTTCGGTGTGCACAGCGCCCAGCCCAGATCACCCGGTGCGGTCAGGTCGGGGGTGCGTCCCGACTGGGAGATCCCGCCGGAGCTCAGGCCTGACATGTTGTTGTCCACCCAGCTGGTGCCGGTCGCCAGTTGCGCACCCGCGTACGTGGTCTGCAGGTAGGACCGGAACTGGGTGGACGCTGCCACGCCGATGATGCCGATGTCGTCGCTGGCGGGCGAGCCCACCGTGCCGTTCGGGCCGGCGTCGCCGGTACTGGCGACCACCGTCACTCCGGCGGCGATCGCGGAGGCGTCGGCCAGCGTGATCGGGTCGGTGCCGGAGTCCGGATACGGGTTGCCGCCGAAGGATTCGTTCAGCACGTCGGCCCCTGCGGTGACGGCGTAATCGATGGCCTCGATGAACCGGGAGGTGGGCGCGACGTTGGCATTGCCGAAGACCTTGAGCCCGATCAGGCTCGCCCCGGGGGCCATGCCCCTGATCTGAATGGTGCAACCCGACGGCAGGGGGTGAGCGGGATTCACGAAAGTACTCAGGTCGTAGGTGTGCAGCCCCTGCGCGGCTATGGCCGACGCGTCGCCGAAGGCCTCGGCAGCGTCACTGGGCGCGTTCGGCCCTTCGCCGGAGAAGTCCTGGTAGTCGATGAAGACATGAGAGCCGTCGGAGCGGACGAAGTCCGGGTTGTCGATGTCGACCCCGTCGGCGATGAAGGCGACCTTGACCCCGGCCCCGGTGACGATGGACTGCGCCTGGGGCGTGGACGAGTCGGTGAACGCGGTGTTGGTGATCTGCAGGGCCTCCGGCTCCAGCAGCGGCTTGGACGGATCGGTCGGGCAGATGGCGCCGCTGCGTACGTCGGCCGTCGGCGAGCCCGAGGCGGACGACGTCGGGCTCTCGGCGACCGTCGGCGCGCCCTTGATCGGCAGATCGGGGTACACGGCGGCCACCGCCGGGTCGGCGGCCAGTGACTGCGCTTGCGCCGGCGTGACGGTGGCGGCGACGGCGTTGACGGTCGAGAACCCGTGCAGGTTCTTCGCCCCGTCGTTCTTGGCCTTCGCGATCACCGGTGCCTGGTCGGTGCGGTAGGCGTTCGTCCGGGGAGAACTCTTGCTGCCACGGGTCAGGGAGAGGTTGGTGTGCTGATTGCGCAGCACGACGATGACGTTGCTCGCCTTGCCGCCGTTGGACGCCGGCCCGGGGGCCTGCGCGCTGGCCGTCCCCGCAGCGGCGACGATCATCGCCATCGATGCGGTGACGACGATCAGGGCGCGGGAGCCGACTCCAGCCCTAGAGCACCGCGATCTGGCGGACGCGCGTGAACGAATGTACATGGGGCGCTTCCCTTCTCGGTCACGTCCCCCCTGTCACGCCGGTGCCGACGCCGTGGCTCGGAGCCGATCAGGCGCCAGCAGAGTATGTGCGAATCCGTCATCGCCGGCAATGGACCTGGGTCCATGCGCACACAGGTCGACATGAGCCGGATATGCCTTGATGGGCCCCGCGAAATGACGCCCCGGCGCACGACTCGCGGCAGTGCTCGGAGCGCCGGGCGACAGTGCTCGGGGCGCCGGCCGACCGGACGCCAGAGGCCCCGGGCGGCCCTGCTCGACCCCCGTGCCCGGCGGTGGCGACACGGGCGGCGCCCAGGTCCGGATCCGTCAGGCGACCAGGCCGCGCCGGAAGCCGACCGCGACCGCGTGCGCCCGGTCGCGCGCACCGAGCTTGCGGAAGAGCCGCCGGGCGTGCGTCTTGATGGTGTCCTCGGACAGGAACAGCTCTTCGCCGATCTCGCCGTTGGATTGCCCGCGGCTCATGCCGCGCAGCACCTGGAGCTCGCGTTCGGTGAGCGGTGACTCGCCGTCGACGGCGTCCCGCGGATTGGGCAGCCCGGTGCTGGTGACGGTATCGGCCAGCGCCGTGAGCAATTCCGGCCCGGTCACGTCCCAGCGCAGGAAACCCCGTACGCCGCACGCCATCGCCGCAGCGATGGAGGGCGCGTCGTCGGGCGCGCCGAACACGATGACGACCGCCGCGGGGTGCGCCGCCAGCAGGCGCCGCGCCGCCTCGATGCCGGTGGTCAGCGCCCGTTGGGTTCCGATCAACACGATGTCGGCGGCCTGCCGGCCGTACTCGACGAGGAGTTCGTCCCCGCTGGCGACCGTCTCCACGGTGCCCACCGAGGCGACCTGCGACATGACTTTCAGCAGGTTCTCCCGCACGCTGCGGCGCTCATCACAGACCAAGGCGGTTGTCACCGGTCACACGTTCCTCTCACGAGCCTTACCTAACACGAAACGGTGCCAGCGCATCGCCCGTTGTCCGCAACCGGTCGGCGCGCTGGGCCATGGGTCCGGTTACCGGCCGCGCCGCACCGGTCGCGTCCCACGGCAGGTCTTGATCATGATCGGATGGCGATCTATGGTCGAGAAAACTGCAACCTCGGCACCGCCGCGGATCCGGTGGAAGCAGGGATGGCCCAGGACGCGGTGCGATGCCACGGTCGTTCCGGCCTCCCCCTTCGTCGGTGGCGTGCGGGTCGGGGCGCCCGAGGTCACAAAGGGGAACGTGATGGCAGACACCAGGCGCCTTCCTGGGCCCAACGCGGATGTGTGGGACTGGCAGCTTCACGCCGCATGCCGTGGCATGTCCAGTTCCTATTTCTTCCACCCTGAAGGCGAACGCGGCCCGGCGCGCGCGCGGCGCGAGGCGAAGGCGAAGGCGATCTGCTCGCGGTGTCCGGCTCTGCTGGAATGCCGCCGGCACGCGCTGCAGGTACACGAGCCGTACGGGATCTGGGGAGGCCTCTCCGAGAGCGAACGGCAGCAGATCCTCGCCGCAGCCCCCTGACCCGAAGGCCCGCGCGCATCGCACGTGCGGGCGGCGTTCTCGATCGGGTGTGGCGCTCATCACCGGAGAGCCTACGTCTCACGCAGCGCTGTGTCACATCATACGTTCGGAGGACACCTTCCACGATCGGCGCAGCGGCCCACCGGACGCCCTGCAACGACCGCGCGGAACCGCAAGGAACGTCGAGGGGCCGACCCTCCGGGTGGCATGCCGATCGCACACCGCCGGAGGATCGGCCCCTCGACGCTTTGAGATTGCGCTGTTGAGATTGCGCTGCCGCTAGTGCCGGTGTCCCCCGGCCGGCGCGGCCGGCTTGGCCTCCGGGATGTCGGTGACCGTCGACTCGGTGGTCAGCACCATTCCCGCGATCGACGCGGCATTCTCGACGGCGGATCGCGTCACCTTGACCGGGTCGACGACACCGGCCGCCAGCAGGTCCGTCATCTCGCCGGTCGCCGCGTTGTAGCCGTGGCCCGGCGCCGCCGCCGCGATCTGCGCGACGATCACGGAACCTTCCACGCCGGCGTTGGCGGCGATCCGGTATGCGGGGGCGCTCAGCGCACGACGCACGATCGCGACGCCGAGGGCCTGGTCGCCCGTCAGACCGAGGTCAGCGTCGAGGGCAGATGCCGCGTGAATCAGCGCCGAACCGCCGCCCGCGATGATCCCCTCCGCGACGGCTGCCTTGGTGGCCGACACCGCGTCCTCGATGCGATGTTTGCGCTCCTTGACCTCTGTTTCGGTCGCGGCCCCGGCCTTCACCACGGCGACCCCGCCGGCCAGCTTCGCCAGCCGCTCCTGGAGCTTCTCGCGGTCCCAGTCGGAGGTGGTGTCCTCGATCTCGCGCCGGATCTGGTCGGCGCGGTCCGCGATCGCCTCGGCCGAGCCGCCGCCGTCGACCAGCGTCGTGGTGTCCTTGGTGACCACCACCCGCCGCACGGATCCGAGGACGTCGGTGCCGACCTCGGACAGCTTGAGGCCGACCTCGCTGGAGACCACCTCGGCTCCCGTCACGATCGCCAGATCCTGCATGAAGGCCTTGCGCCGGTCACCGAAGAACGGCGACTTGACGGCGACGGCCCTGATCGTCCTACGCAGCACGTTGACGGTGAGCGCGGCCAGCGCCTCGCCCTCGACGTCCTCGGCGATGATCAGCAGCGGCTTGTTGTCGGCGAGAACCTTCTCCAGCATCGGCAACAGGTCCGCCAGGGACGAGACCTTCTCCCGCACCAGCAGCACCGCGGCATCCTCGAGAACGGCTTCGCTCGCCTCGGCGTCGGTGACGAAATACGGCGAGATGAAGCCCTTGTCGAACTGCATCCCCTCGGTGAACTCGAGTTCGGTGTGCAGCCCGGACGATTCCTCGACGGTCACCACACCGTCCGCGCCGACCTTCTCGACGGCCTGGCCGATGAGCTCGCCGATCTCCTCGTCGCGGGAGGCGATGGTAGCCACCTGCCGCACCCGCGCGGGGTCGCCCGCGACGGGCGTCGCGGCGGCGACGAGTGCCTCCCCGACCTTGGCGGCGGCCGCTGTCATTCCGGCACGCAGCGCCATCGGATCGGCCCCCGCGGCCACGTTCCGCAACCCCTCGGTGATCAGCGCCTGCGCTAGCACGGTCGCGGTGGTCGTCCCGTCACCGGCCACGTCGTTGGTCTTCGTCGCGGCGGTCTTCGCGAGTTGCGCGCCCAGGTTCTCCCGCGGATCCGCCAGGTCGATGTCGCGCGCGATCGTCACGCCGTCATTGGTGACCGTCGGGCCGCCGAACTTCTTGTCCAGCACCACGTACCGCCCGCGCGGGCCGAGTGTGACCTTCACCGCGTCGGCCAGTTTGTCGACGCCGCGCTGCAGTGCCGCACGTGCCGACGTATCGAAGCTGATCTGCTTCGCCATGTTTCCCACCGATCCTTATGGGTTGAGTGTGCGGCCGGTACGACGCCGCGCGGCCTGCCGGGCGTTCCGTATCAACCGGAACCGGCCCGCCCGGCGTCAGCCGCGAACAGCGTCATACTCGGGATGTACGTAACACGAACGCGCCCCGCCGCCGGAGCGGAATCGGGGCGCGTTCGTCACTGCTTCGGCGAGCGACTGCGTGCGCACGTCGCGATCGCCGAGTGATGGCCTACTTGGTGACCTTGGCCAAAACGTCGCGCGCCGAGAGGATGAGGTATTCCTCACCGGCGTACTTGACCTCGGTGCCGCCGTACTTCGAGTAGATGACGACGTCGCCGGCCGCAACGTCCAGCGGGATCCGCTTGCCGTTGTCGTCGACCCGCCCAGGGCCGACCGCCAGCACGGTGCCCTCCTGCGGCTTCTCCTTGGCAGTGTCCGGGATGACAATGCCGGAAGCCGTCGTCGTCTCGGCCTCGTTGGCCTGGACGAGGATCTTGTCCTCGAGCGGCTGGATGTTCACGCTCGCCACGATGTGACCTCCCCCTTCTGGGGTTCGCTGTTTCGATGGGACTAATGCGCCGCCCGCAGCTACCGTGACCCGTCGTCGCGGGTGCCGAGCCATGGACTGGGGCAGACATCTAGCACTCTAATAGGGAGAGTGCCAAGACTCAACCAGGGGGTGCCGAAACGCGCCCCTCACGCGTGTACGGTCGGGGACCTACGCGGCGGGGACCTACGCGGCGTGGACGATCTCGACGGGCAGGCCCGGGTCCGCGCCGAGGTGCTCGTGCGAAGGAACCGCGCCGACAGCCGCCACGTGCGCGCCCACCGCGGCGATCATCGCCCCGTTGTCGGTGCACAGGCCGATGCGTGGGATCCGCAGCTCCAGTCCGGCGGCCGCGCACCGCTCACCCGCCAGCGCCCGGAGCCGCCCGTTCGCCGCGACGCCGCCGGCGATCACCACCGTGCCGATGCCGAGATCCGTTGCGGCGCGGACGGTCTTGGCCGTCAGCACGTCGGCGACGGCCTCCTGGAACGAGGCGCACACGTCCTCGACCGGTACCGCCTTCCCGTCCCGCCGCAGGCCTTCGACATGTCGCGCCACGGCCGTCTTGAGCCCGGAGAAGGAGAAGTCGTAGCGGTGCGCCGCGTCGTCCTTCGCGGCTGCGAGCCCGCGCGGGAAGTCGATCGCCCGTGGATCGCCGGTGGCGGCGAGCGTGTCGATCACCGGCCCCCCGGGGTAGCCCAGGTCGAGCAGGCGCGCGACCTTGTCGTAGGCCTCCCCGGCCGCGTCGTCGATCGTGGTGCCGAGTTCCGTGATCGCGTCCGGAACGTCACCCGCCAGGCTCGTCACCCTGAGCAGTTGGGTGTGTCCGCCGGAGACCAGCAGCGCCAGCGCGGGTTTCGGTAGCGGGCCGTGTTCCAGGGTGTCCGCCGCCACGTGCCCGGCCAGGTGGTTGACACCGAAGAGCGGCACCCCCCAGGCCGTGGCATAAGCTTTCGCGGCCGCGACACCGACCAGCAGCGACCCGGCGAGCCCCGGTCCGGCCGTGACCGCGATCGCATCGACCCCGCCCTGCCCGATCCCGGCAGCATCGAAGGCACGGTGCACGGTCGGCACCAGCGCTTGCAGATGTGCGCGGGAGGCGATCTCCGGAACCACGCCACCGAACCGGGCGTGTTCGTCGGCGCTCGAGGCGAGCGCGTGCCCGAGCAGCTCCGGCGCGCTGTCGGTGATCCGGACGAATCCGACTCCCGTTTCGTCGCACGAGGATTCGATCCCCATCACGACGGATCCCGGGGCCAGCCTGACGATGTCGCCTTGGGCTTTCGCAGCCTTGCTCACCGGACCAGTATCCCGCCCCGCGACGGGATGATCATCTGTGGTGTGGAATTTGTTGCGGATTCCGGAACGAATCCCACACAACAAATGATCATCCGGAGGGGCGGAGCATGGTGTAGGCGTCCGCGCCGGAGGGGTGGTAGTACCGGCGACGCAGGCCGATGCGGACGAACCCCTCGGACTCGTACAACGCGATCGCCGGTGCGTTATCGGTGCGGACCTCGAGGTGTACGGCGCGATGCCCGGCCGCGCGCAACAGATCTCGCAGCAATGCCCGGCCGATTCCGCTCCCCTGTGCCTGCGGGGCGACCCCGATGGTCTGCACGTCCGCATCGTCGGGCCCCGTCGCGAGTCCGGCATATCCGAGTATGACGCTGTTCTCGGGCTGGGCGTGTCCGTCAGCCTGCTGGCCCGCGGCGGCGCACCACACCACGTAGTGGTGCCCGGCGGCGAGCTCGGACCAGAACATGGGCTCGGTCCACGGCGAGTCCTCGGCGAACAGCATCCGTTCCAGCGCCGCGATCGCCGGGATGTCCCACCAACGCATCGGTCTCAGGCGCCCGGCGTGCCGTGCGGGCGGATCGGCGAACTGCGTCATACCCGGTCGGTCACCGAGCGGCGGGTGCATGCGGCTCGACGGGCAGCACGGGCTTGGGCGCCGTGGGCTCGGCGGCATCCGGGCGCCGTAGGTACAGCGGTGTGAGCGGCCCCGGCACCGCGGCGGTGAGCAGCGGTCCGACAGCACAGGCGACCAACGATTCGGACACGGATCCGCCGGGCTCCCGCACCGGCAGCCCCAGCGCCTCGCTCGCCGGCCCAGCACCGGCACCGGTCAGCCATTCCGGCGACAGCCCGTGCTCCGCAACGAGTTCGGGCAGAGCGGCCGGGGCGATCACCGCCGGTCCGTACACGCGGGCACCGTTCTCGCGGTATGCCGAGACGTACACCTCGCGACGGCGCGCGTCGGTGACCACGAGGAAATCACCGGTCCCCATCGCCGCGCGGGCCATGGCATCGTGGCTCGGCACGCCGTGCACGGGAATGTCCCGCGCGTCGCCGAGCGCCGCCGCCGTCACCATGCCGACGCGCAATCCGGTGAAGGGCCCTGGTCCGATCCCGACCACCACGGCGGAGATCTCGCCGATCGTGTGCGCGGACTGGTCCAACACGCCACGCACGAGCGGCATCAGCTGCTCCGCATGCCCGAACGCATCGGTGACAGTGCTCTCGGCCAAGAGTTGCCGGACGTCGATCGCCGGGCGGAATGCACGTCCGTCGTTCGCACTGCCCGAAAGCGGCAGCGCCGCGGCGGCTTCCATGGCTGCGACGACCTCATGCGGTTGATTCAGCCGAACCAACCCGGCGGTGATCACCGGCGTAGAGGTATCAATCGCGAGGACCAGCACGGTTGTCCATGCTACGGCGTGGGAGCGGCGCGGTCCGGCGCGTGGCGACCGACGGACCGATCGTCAGCGCGCCCGGCCGTGGGTCCGCGCTATGGGCCAGCACCGCGCGTCGGTACGTTAGCGTCATATCCCAGACGGCGGAAGGAGCACCGTGCCCGGGCAGGTGACGTTGGCTCAGGTCGCGGCGGCCGCCGGGGTGTCGCTGGCCACCGCCTCGCGGGCGCTCAACGGGTCGACGGGCCGCACGGTCGGCGCCCCGCTCGCCGCCAGGGTGCTGGCCGCCGCGCGTGAGCTCGGCTATTCCGTCAATGCCTACGCCCAGGCGATGGCCCGCGGCGCGACGACCACCGTCGGCCTCGTGGTGCACGACATCGCGGACCCGTACGCCGCGGCGATCGCGTCCGGTGTCATCGCCGCTGCTGCCGAACGCGGGCTCATCGTCACGATCGCATCCACGCTCTCGGACCCCGCGATCGAGATCCGCCACATCCAGGCGCTGCTGCAGCAGCGGGCCACCGCCGTAATCCTGGCCGGCTCACGGTTCGCGGACCCGCAGGTCACCGCGACCACCACAGAGCTGCTCGCATCGGTCGCCGCTTCCGGGGGGCATATCGCGTCGATCGGCCAGGACATGGTGGGCGTCAACACGCTCGCGATAGCCAACCGTGAGGGCGCGGCGCACCTGGCCCGCACCCTGCACTCGCTCGGCTATCGGCGGTTCGCCGTGCTGGCCGGTCCCGAGCAGCTGCTCACCAGCGAGGAGCGCCTGGCCGGTTTCCGGGACGGGCTCGCCGGGTGCGGCGTGGATCTGGCGGCGGAGAACATCATCGGCGCGCAGGCCACCCGGGACGGCGGGTATGTGGCCATGGCGGAGCTGCTCGACCGGGGCCTCGACGCGGAGTGCGTCTTTGCGGTGAACGACGTGATGGCCGTCGGCGCGATGGCGGCCCTGCGCGAGCAGGGGCATCACGTGCCGAGGGACGTGGCGCTGGCGGGGTTCGACGACATCGCCATGCTCCGCGACATCGAGCCGCCGCTCACCACGGTGCGGGTGCCGCTCGTCGACATCGGGCGCGCCGCAGTCGATCTCGCGATGGGCACCGAGCCCTCCGTGGCGCCGGTGGTGCGCACCGTGCCGACCGAGGTCGTGGTGCGCGCCAGCACGCCGGGGCGGCCGGCGGCGAAGTAAGGCAGGCCCGGCCGCCGTGTCGATGACCGGGGCACCGCTCCGCGCCGGGAGTACCGCGTATGACGACGTTCTCGCGCCGGGCTCAATCCGCGGCGGCCGCACCCGATTGAGCAGTCCCGGCACCCGGTTCGCCGACGCCGTCGCTCGGATAGAGGTGGCAGGCGACCCGGCCCGCACGGCCGGCCTGCGGGGTGAGCAGCGGCTGACGGAACGGAGCGAGGTCGAGCCGGAGCCCGCCGTGTTCCACGCGCATGCCGCGCAGCGCAGAGAAGAACGGCTCGTCGGGCTTCGCCGCCCGGATCTCCTCGACGATGCGGGCGAGCTCCTTCGGGTCCGAACTCGGAATCACCGACACGGCACCGTCCTTCGACACGGTGGTCTGGACTGCGTCCAGGCCCTTGACGAGCGCCGACTCCCGCCGGTAGGCGTCCAGCCCGAGGCCGGTCCAGCGCTCTTCGAGCAGGGTGCGCAGGTCGCGGCCCTCCCAGCCGCAGGAGGCGAACGCCTTCGGGCAGCGCGGGTGGAACGAGCAGCCCAGGGGCGGCCGGGCCGCATCGGGGATCTCCCCCCTGGGCAGCTCGGTGACGGTGTCCTTGCGATGCGAGATGTCCGGGATGGCCTTGAGCAACGCCTGCGTGTACGGGTGCTGGCGCTGCTCGAAAACCTCTTCCGCGGGCCCGATCTCGACGATCCGACCCAGGTACATGATCGCGATCCGGTCGCAGAAGAACCGCGCGGAGGCGAGATCGTGCGTGATGTACAGGAACGCGATGCCCAGATCCCGCCGCAGGCCCTCCATCAGGTCGAGCATCTTCGCCCGCACGCTCATGTCGAGCATGGAGATCGGCTCGTCCGCGATCAGCATCTCCGGCCCCAGGCAGATGGACCGGGCGACGACCGCGCGCTGCTTCTGCCCGCCGGACAGCTCACCCGGATACTTCGGGATGAAGCGGCCGGCCGGCGCCAGCCCGACCCGTTCGAGCGCGTCGACCACGCGCCGCGGCCGCTCGGCCTCCGGGATACGGTGGATCTTCAGCGCGTCCTCGATGCCCTCGCCGATGGTCATGGTGGGGTTGAGCGCCGCCGCCGGGTCCTGGAAGATCATCTGGATCTTCTTGCGGTAGGGCCGGAACGCCTCGTCGCCGAGGCCGGATATGACGCGGTCCTTGTACGTCACGGTGCCGTGGGTGACGGGCGCCATGCCGAGCACCGCCCGGCCGAGCGTCGACTTGCCGGACCCCGATTCGCCGACCAGGCCGACGATCTCGCCGGGCGCCACATCGAGCGAGACCCCGTCGAGGGCCTTGACCACCCCGCGGGAACGGCCCAGCAGGCGACCCACGGACGACCCGCCGAGGGCGTAGTGCACCTCGACGTCCTGGAGCGACACGATCGGCTGCGGAGCGGCGACCGCGGTGCTCGCGGCCCCGGCTGGTGCGTCAGGCTTCATCTGCGGCCTCGAGTTCGGCTCGTTGCAGGGGAATGCGATCGTCGGCGCTTAAGTTGTCGTCATACAGATGACATTCGACCTCGCGCCCATCCACCACCAGCGGGCGCGGCGGGCGCTTCAGGCACACCTCCATCGCGAACGGGCAGCGTTCGGCGAATCGGCAGCCGACCGGCAGGTCGGCGAGGTCAGGCGGGGCGCCCGGAATACTGCGCAACTCGGTGGTCTCGAGCGAGATCGTCGCCCCGAGCAGCGCCTGGGTGTACGGGTGCTGGGGGTTGTCGAAGATCTCGGCCACGGTGCCCTGCTCGACGATCCGCCCGGCGTACATGACGGCGACCCGGTCGCAGACCCGGCCCACGATGCCCAGGTTGTGCGTGATGAGCATCATCGCCGGGTGGAAGGTGTCCCGGATCTGCCCCAGCACCTCGATGATCTGCGCCTCGACGAGTACGTCCAGCGCCGTCGTCGGTTCGTCGGCGACCACGAATCCCGGACGCATGGACAGGGCCAGCGCGATCATGATGCGCTGCCGCATGCCGCCGGAGAACTCGTGCGGGTAGTTCTTGTACCGCGACGGCGGGATGCCAAGCGCGCGCAGCGATTCCAGCGCGCGTTCGTCGGCCTGCCGCCTGGAGAGCTTCTCGTGCGACCGGAGCGCCTCCCGGAAGTGGTCGGACACCCGCATCAGCGGGTTGAGCCGCGTCATCGGCTCCTGGAAGATCATGCCGAGGCCGGCGCCGCGCACCTTCTGCCATTCGCGGGCGGAGAGGTCGAGCAGGTTCCTGCCGCGGAACTCCAAGCGGCCATCGATCCCGGCGGTCGACGGGCTCAGGCCTAACATCGCCCGTCCGAGAGTCGACTTGCCGCAACCCGACTCGCCCACCAGGCCGAGGACCTCACCGCGCTTCAGGTCGAAGCTCACGCCGTCGACGGCCTTGACCGGCGCGCCGACCCCCGCGTACCAGACGCGCAGATCCTTGACCGAGATCACCGGTGTGTCGGCGGACTCCGCGGCGTCGGCGCCCGGGTGCCGCCCGTGGCGCGAGGGGCGTGGCCCTTCGGAACCCGCCCGGCCCGGGGATTTCGTCATACTCGGTGCGGCGAATGGTCCGTCGGCAGCGCCCGCGCCGGCCCTGGCCGGCAGGATCACGTTGCGCAACCGCCGGCTGCGCAGCAGCGGGTCGACCACGTCGTTGAGGCTCTCGCCGATCAGCGACAGGCCGAGCACGAGCAGCACGATGGCCAGGCCCGGGAAGATGGCGGTCCACCAGACGCCGGAGGCCATGTCAGGCAGGGCCTTGTTGAGCTGGTACCCCCATTCCGCGGCGGCGGACGGCTCGATGCCGAATCCGAGGAAGCCGAGGCCGGCCAGTGTCAGGATCGCGTCGGCGCCGTTGATCGTCGCGATGATCGGCACGGACTGCACCACGTTGCCGAAAACGTAGCGACGCATCACCTCCCCCGGTCGAGCACCAAGTGCCCGGGCGGCCTCCACGAACGGCCGCTCCCGAACCGACACCGTGGCGTTGCGGACCACCCGGAAGTACTGCGGTATGTAGACGACGGTGATGGATACCGCGGCCGCCAGGATGCCACCGCCCTCGCTGGACTGCCCACCGACCACCGCGATCGACACGACGATCGCCAGCAGCAGCGACGGGAACGCGAAGAGCGCGTCGGTGATCAGCACGAGGATCCGGTCGAGCCAGCCGCCGACATAGCCGGAGATCAGGCCGAGCGGCACGCCGACGATGATCGCCAGCAGGACGGAGAGGATGACGACCTCCAGGGCGGTGCGGCTGCCGTAGATCACCTGCGACAGCACATCGACTCCACCGCCGGTGGTGGTGCCGAACCAGTGCGCGGCGCTCGGGGGGGCCTGCACCGGGAAGGAGACACCGTTCGCGCTGTTGTCGTTGAATCCGTACGGGGAGATCCACGGCGCGAAGACCGCCAGCACCGCGAAGAACACGACGATGATCGCCCCGCTGGCGAGCATGCCCATCTGCACGCCACCGGCCTGGCGCAGGGTGCGCCACGCACGGGAGAAGAACCCCGGCTTACCCCCCTCGCCGCCCGGCATGGCCGCGCCCATCGGCGCGGCCGAGATCAGTTCCGCGCTCATCGGTATCGCACCCTCGGATCGATCAATGCCGTGATGATGTCGATCAGGAAACTCGCCACCACGACGATCATCGCCATCACGGTGACGATGCCCTGCACGGCGACGAAGTCACGCTTGGTCAGGTACTGGGCCAGCATGTACCCCAGGCCTTGCCACTCGAACGTCTCCTCGGTGAGGATCGCGCCGCCGAGCAGCAGCGCGGCCTGTAGACCCATGACGGTGACGACGGGCACCATGGCGTTGCGGAAGGCGTGTTTGCGGTTGATGCGGCCTTCCTTGATGCCGCGCGCCCGGGCGGCCTCGACGTAGTCGTCCTTCATGGTCTGCAGCAGGTTCGTGCGTACCAGCCGCAGGAAGATGCCGCCGACCAGCAGACCCAGCGTGACGGCCGGCATGATCGTGTGCCAGATGACGTCCCAGATGTACTCGGGGTCGCCGTAGAGGATCGCGTCGATGAGGTAGATGTTCGTCTTCGGGCTGACGTGGCTGATCGCGATGATCGTCCGCGGGTTGGCGCGCCCGGAGACGGGCAGCCAATTCAGCCAGACGGAGAACACGAGCTTGCCGAGGAGCCCCACGAAGAACACCGGTGCGGCGTAGAACAGCACGCCGGAGACCCGCAGGAAGACGTCGGGGATGCGGTCGCGATGGCGGGCCGCGATCCGGCCGAGCGGGATGCCGATCGCCAGCGCGATCAGAAACGCCCAGAAGGCCAGCTCGAGCGTGGCGGCGCCGTTGACCTTCAGCACGTCGGTGACGGGACGGTTGTCCGTCAACGTCGTCCCGAGGTTGCCGTGCAGCAGCTGCCACAGGTAGTCGCCGTACTGGACGAGGATGGGCCGATCGAAGCCGGCCTCGTGGCGGCGTTCGGCGAGCTGGTCGGCCGGCAGCCGCCCGCCCAGCATGGCCTCGATGGGGTCCCCGATCCCGCGCATTAGGAAGAAGACCAGGGTGATCAGTATCCAGATCATCGGGATGACCAGCGCGAGGCGGGTCAGGAGATAGCGCGGGAGGGATCCGGCCCGCGCCGTGGTGCTGCTCACCCGCTGATACTCACTGTGCTACTCACTGCGTCGACAGCCTCCTGGCGAACCGAACGGGCGTGAGGGGTAGGGCGGACCCTACCCCTCACGCCGGTCAAGGGTGAATCAGGAGTTCTTGCCGATCTTCCAGAAGCGGAACAGGAACGTGGCGTCGAGCGTGTCCTGCACGCCGGTGACGTTGGTTCCGGTGACGGCGATCTGCTTGCCCTGCAGCAGCGGCAGGGTCGGCATCACACCGGTCGCGGAGATCTTCTGGATCTGCTCGATCGCCGCGATGCGCGGGTCGCCGGTCTGCGTCTGCTCGGTGGTGATCAGCGGCAGCACGCCGTCCTTGTCGCACGGGCGGGAGCCGACGGCGGCATTCGCATCGCAGTAGTGCGCCTGTACGAAGTTGTTCGGAACCAGGAACGGACTGATGTAGTTGTCCGCGTCCGGGAAGTCCGGGTACCAGCCGAGCTGGTAGATCGGGTAGGCGTCCTTCGTGCGCTCCTTCGAGTACTGCGTCCATTCGGTCGACTGCAGGTTGACCTTGAACAGGCCGGTCGCCTCCAGTTGCCGCTTGATCTCGTTGAACTGCAGGTCGGAGGCCGAGCCGTAGTGATCCGGGTTGTACTGGATCGGCAGGGTGACCGGTGTCTTCACACCGGCGTCCGACAGCGCCTTGGCCGCGGCGTCCTTGTTCGGGGAGGCACCGAACTCGTCCTTGAACGCGTCGATGTGGCCCGGGAAGCCGTTCGGGACCATCGAGTAGGCGGGTGTGTACAGGTCCTGGAACACCTTGGTGGCCAGCTCCTGACGATCGACCGAGTAGGCGATGGCACGGCGGATGGCGAGCTTCTGCGCGTCGTTGTCACCCGGCATGGTCTTCAGGTTGAAGACGATGTAGCGATCCTCGCCGCCGGGGCCTTCCAGCACCTTGACCTTGTCGTTCTTGCGGAGGTCGGAGATCGACTGCGCGTCGAGCGTGCGCCACGCGACGTCGATGTCGCCCTGCTGGACGGCTAGCTTCAGGTTCGACGCGTCGGTGTAGTACTGCAGTGTGACGCCGGCGTTCTGCACCGCGCCGCCGTTGCCCTGGTAGCCGGTGTTCGGGACGAGCGACACGAGCTGGTTCTTCGAGTACGAGTCCAGCTTGTACGGCCCGGAGCCGATGACCTTCGCGTCGTCGAGCAGTTTGTCGGCCGGGAAGACCTTGGAGTCGACGATCGGGCCGGCGGAAGTGCCCAGTACGAACGGCCAGGTCTGGTCGTTCGGGTTGTTCAGGGTGAACACGACCGTGGAGTCGTCCGGAGCGGCCACGGACTTCATGTTCGCCAGCAGCGACGCCGGGCCGTTCGCGTCGTTGATGTCGACCACGCGCTTGAACGAGAAGGCGACATCCTTCGCGGTGAGCGGATCGCCGTTGGTGAACTTCAGCCCCGGCTTCATCTTGCAGGTGTAGGTCGCGCCGTTATCGGTGAAGTCGCAGCTCTGCGCGGCATCCGGGGTGGGCTGGGCCTCGCCGGCCGGGATGATCATGAGGAACTGGTAGAGCTGGACCTCCAGCATGAGCGAGCCGTTGTCGTACGACCCGGCCGGATCCAGCGATACCACCTTGTCGGTGGTGCCGATCGCGATCTGGGCACTCGCGTTACCCGAGTTGCCCGAGCCGGTCTCACTGCTGGTCTGCGAGCTCTCTCCGGACCCCGAAGGGGAACTCGACCCCTGCTGCTGGGAGCTCGAGCTGCCGCTGTTCGAACTCGACGAGCCGGTGTCGGTCCGGCCCGCGCCACACGCGGCGATCACCATCGCGGCAGTCACCCCCAGCGCGGTGACGAGGGTGAGCTTGGCGGACTTATGCACAACTACCTCCTGGTGGTGAGGCCAATGGGGCTCGCAGGGGGTACACCTGCTGCATCCCGTGGGTAGGCGGTCTGGCCCTACGCCACGGCGCCCGTACGGCCTCGTGGACGGATGCCAGACCTTGGGCACCACATACGAGGTACATGTGAAGTACACCTGTACGCGGTGATGGCCAAAACCCTATGGCATACCTGCAAGGCGTGTCGCCATCGCGAGGTCACGAATAGGCATCGATCGCGGCACGAACCGCACAGATCGACCATGGTGCACACCATTCGGCTGGCAAATGGTGACCGGGATGACCGACCGGATGACCGGGTTGCTCGACCACCGGCGCCGTTGCGTACCGCTGTTGCGTACCGCGGTTACGTACTGCGGTCACGCACCACGCTGCGCAACGGCGCCGGTCATCTCCGCAGCCAGCCGCGACCACCGTTCGCCGGTGCCGCTCAACTCCGCCGTGCGGGTGTCGTCCGGGTGCCGGGTGAGCCTCACGAGCAAATGGTCGGCCGCAAGTTGCTCGGCGCGCCCCTCGCCCCATTCGACGACGACCGCGGCCGCCGTCATATCCGTGTCGAGATCCAGGTCGTCGAACTCGAACCGCCCGCCGAGCCGATACGCGTCGACATGCACCAGTCGCACGCCGCCGGGCGTCGCCGGCCGATGCACCCGGGCGATGACGAACGTGGGCGACATGACGATGCCGGTCACGCCCATCCCGACGGCGATGCCCTTCGTCAGCACCGTCTTGCCGGCGCCCAACGCACCGTCCAGGATCACCAGGTCGCCCGCGCCCAGCAGCCGCCCGATCCGCTCCCCCAGCGCGTGCGTGTCCTCCGCGGTCGGCAGCACCAGCTGGCTCACGAGGCCGCACCCGCCGCCAGCCGCGGACCGGGCAGGGTCGGCAGCGCCGTGGATGCAGCGGGCCTGCCGACCGCGCCACTGTCGAAGCGGCACGCGGCATCGATGAGCCGGGCCAGCCCGGCCGTGACGGCTTCCGGCGCCTCCATCATGGCCATGTGTCCTGCGTCCGGAACGATGAGCAGTTCGGCACGTGGCAGCGCCTCGGCCATGGCCTCGGATCGTGACGGCGGGGTCATCCGATCCTCCGCGCCGACCGCGATCAGCGCGGGCAGGCCGGCTAGCACGGGCAACGCGCCACGCTCGTCATGGGAATACAGCGCGGGCGCAAAATCCGCGATCACATCCACCGGGGTACCGGAGATCATCTCATCGAGATAGTCGACGAGCGGTGCGGGCACCTTCGGGTCCGCGAAGCCCAGCGCGCGCGTCATGAGCCAGACGGCGTCGCGACTGGCGCTCCGGCTGCGCTCCAACATCCGCGGGTACCGCGAGGCGACGGACATCATCCACGGCAGCAGCGGATTCGAGCCGTTGATCTGCAGATACCGGCCAAGTCCGCGGCTGTCCTCGACCGCGCTGGTCGAGATCAGCCCCACGCCGTGCACGCGCGCCGTGAACAGCGCCGGGTCCTTCTCGGCCAGCGCCATCACGGCCATACCGCCCATCGAATGCCCGACGAGCACCACCGGACCGGTCGGCGCCGCCGTGGCGATCACCGTGGCGAGGTCGTTCGCGAGATCGTCCATCGTGCTGTGCCCGGCGGGCGCGCGACTGGACCGCCCGTGCGACCGCTGGTCGTAGAAGACCAAACGCAAAGGGCCGCAGGTCGCCGATGACGCCGCATCCGCTGCCGCGCCGGGCCCGCTCTTCGCGGCACCGGAGCGATTGGCCGGGGCGCCTTGCCGCCCGGTCTGGGCGCCCATGGGCGAACCGGACAGCGAAACCCGTTGGAAATACCACGATCCGAGCCGCAGCGTCCACCCGTGCGCGAAGATGACGGTGAGCGGCGCATCTGCCGGACCGACCTCCTCGACATGCAGGGCGACGCCGTCGGCCGTCGCGACCGAGTAGCTGCGATCCGTCGGCGGCGAGTCGAAGTCGTCGGCCGGATCCCACCCCGGGACCTGATCGAGCTGCCGGTAGTGGTGCAGCGCCATCCGCTGCGCCGTCATCCCGCCGAGCGCCGCGGCCGTCACCACGCCGCCGACGACGGAAATGGGTCCGACGACCCTGCCCAAAGCGCTCACTGCGCCGATCCCTCCGCGCCCGATTCCGGGGCACTTGCCGCTGCGTCGCCCACCGCCGGCGCTCCGCTGCCGACGTAGCGGCGGGGGACGCGCGACGCGATGCGCGTGACGATCTCGTAATTGATTGTGTCGCAATAACCCGCCCAGTCGTCGGCGGTCGGCTCGCCGTCGTCGCCGGAACCGAATATGACGACGTCCTCGCCCACGCGAATGTCGTCATCTCCGCAGTCGACGACCACCTGATCCATCGCGACCCTTCCGGCGATCGTGCGCCGCTTGCCGCCGAGCCACACCTGGCCCACGTTCCCGGCGGAGCGCGGGATCCCGTCCCCGTAGCCCAGCGGCACAAGTGCCAGGGTCGATTCGTGTGCGGTGCGGTAGGTGAATCCGTATCCGACGCCCTGACCGGCAGGAACGCGCTTGACGAGCGCCACGCTCGCGTGCAGCGTCATGGCCGGACGCAGGCCCGCACGGTCGGCGAACGGCGACAGCCCGTACAACCCGATGCCGCACCGCACCAGGTTGAAGCGTGCGCCCGGCACGTCGAGTGCGACGGCGGTGTTGCCCAGATGCCGCCACCGCGGGTTCAGACCCGCGGCCTCGGCTGCGTCGATGGCATCCTTGAACCCGCGCACCTGCACGTCGATCGACGGGTCGCCGGGAACGTCCGCGCACGCGAGATGGCTCATGATTCCGCGCATCTCGACAGTTCCGGCCCGCTCGGCGGCGGCGACCGCATCCAGCAGCGCGGGCAGGTCACCGGGCATGACGCCGTTCCGCCCAAGACCCGTATCGACCTTCACATGGACCGGAACACGCCCTGCCGATGAGTCCGGGCCGGCCGGAGCGACGTCGGCGGCCGAACAGACCGCGGCGAGGTGGTCCAGGCTGGGCACGCCGACCTGCACCCCCGCGGCGATCGCCGCCCGGAGGTCCTCGCCCGGTGTCCATAGCCAGGCCGCGAGCGGTGCCACGATTCCGGCGCCGCGGAGCGCGACCGCCTCCGGCAAGGTCGCTACCCCGAGCATGTCCGCGCCGCCGGCGAGCGCCGCCCGCGCGACCGGGGCCGCGCCGTGCCCGTAGCCGTCGGCCTTGACGACCGCCATGAGCGCCGCGCCGGCCGCGGCTCGGCGGAGCAGCCGGGTATTCGCCTCGACGGCGTCGAGGTCGATCACCGCCTCGGCGTGCCGCACCTGCCGTTCGGCCCGGGCCGCCTCGGCCCGCTGGTGTGAGATCTGCCCTGTCGCCCGCACTGTCACCCCCAGATGGAATCACAACCCGTGGTGGCTCCGCGCAAACCCTCGCCGCGTTCCATCCCGCCGAGCGGTGCGAAAAGTCGGGCGAACAGGACACAAAGTGGTGCAATTCGCACCGCTCGGCGGGATCAGCGCAGCAGGTCGAGCAGCGCGGACGCCCCTGCACGCCCGGCAGCCGCGGCCCGCTCCCCTGCCCGGCCATGTATATGCGCGGCGAGAGCGACGGCGGTGAGCGGATCCAGGCCCGTTGCCAGGAGCGATCCCGCCATGCCAGCGAGGACGTCGCCGGACCCCGCGGTCGCGAGCCACGGCGAACCGGAGGTGTTGATCATGGTGCGGCCCGCGGGGTCCGCCAGCACCGTCCGGTGCCCCTTGAGCAGCACGATGGCGCCGGAGCGCGCGGCTGCGGCCCGCACCGAGGCCGGCCGGTCGGCGGGGTCGAGATCGGGGAAGAGCCGGGCGAACTCGCCCGCGTGCGGCGTGAGGACGGTGACCGCTCCGCGGCGGGTCCGGCGCGCGAGCAGCGACGGCGCCGCCGCGAGCAGGGTGAGCCCGTCCGCGTCGACGAGCGCCGGGACGTCGGCGTCCAGCACGTCCCGCAACGGCGCGAGCGCCGCGCCATCCGTGCCCAGGCCCGGTCCGGCGACCCACGCCTGCACGCGCCCGGCGGAGGCCGGGTCAGCACCGACCACGGCCTCCGGCCAGCGTTGCACCACCGCGAGCGCCTGTGGGCCGGCGTACCGCACCAGCCCCGGCCGCATGCGCACCGCACCGCCCACCGCCAGCAGCGCCGCGCCGGGATATCGCACGGAACCGGCGAGTACACCGGTGACGCCGAGCGAGAATTTGTCGTCCTGGGCGCCGGGCTGCGGCATCAGCGCAGCCACGTCGTCATCCGTCACGATGTTCGCGTCGCAGTCGATCGATCGACCCGACGCGTCGGAGAGCGACGCCGGGTCCATGCCGATGGTGGCCACCCTGACGTCGCCAGCCAGGTCACTCAGCAGCAGACCCGTCTTGAGACCGCCCATCGTCACGGTGATGTCGGCATCGAAGGCGGCGCCTGGCGACCGACCGTCGTCGGGGTCGATTCCGGACGGCAGATCGACCGCGATGCGCCACGCGGGGCTGTCCGTCGCGCGGCGGACCAGGTCGTCCATCGGAGCCCGCAGCGGGGGTCGGGCGCCGATGCCGACGAGCCCGTCGACAATGGCATCGGCACGCCCGATCAGTCGCGGCACATCCGGCGAGCCTGCGGCGATCGCCCGGCCACCGCGGCGACGCAGCAGCGTCATACCCGGAAGGTGGGCACGGTCGGGATCAGCGAGGATGGCGGTCACCTGCATACCGCGACCGAGCAAGAGTGCTCCCGCATAGAGCGCGTCGCCACCGTTGTTACCCGGCCCCACCAGGAGCACCGCCGCACGGCCCGGGATCGGCGACGGCATCCTGCTCAGCACCGCGTCGGCGACGGCGCGGGCCGCCCGCGCCATCAGTGCCCCTTCCGGTGTCCGCGCGAGCGCGATCCGTTCCGCCTGCCGGATCTGTTCCGCGGTGTAGCTCTGCTGCACGGGTCTACTGTCGCACGGCCGGGCCCTCGCAGGCTGGCCCGTCTGCCGGAACCCTCGTCAGCGGAGCGCGAGCACCATCGCGGCGGCGATGCCGGCGTCGTGCGAAAGGGAGATCTGCCAGTGCCGGATGCCGCGCCCGGCGCAGACGGCGGCGACGGTGCCGGTGATCCGCAGCGTGGGCTGGCCGCTGTCCGCGGAGACGACGACGCAGTCGTGCCAGTCCATCCCGCGCGGAACGCCGAGCGCTTTTGCGACGGCCTCCTTGACGGCGAACCGGGCCGCGAGCGAAGCGGCCGGACGGGCGCCGCCGCGCGGGGTCACGAGTTCGGATGCGGTGAACAGCCGTGCAGCGAGCATGGGCGTGCGTCCGAGCGCCCGGGCGAACCGGTCGACGGACACCACATCGATGCCCACACCGAGCACACCGCCGACGCCGCCGGCCCCACCGCCGAAGGCGGACCCTACGTCATAAGCGGTGTTACGGCCGGTTCCAGCGGTGCCCGCGCGATCGATCGCCACCCCGCTGATCCCTTCCGGCCCTGCCCGCGCTCTCGCCACCTGCCCTTGGGCAGCGTCGGCCTATTCGACGGTCACCGACTTCGCCAGATTACGGGGTTTGTCGATGTCGTAGCCGCGGGCGCGGGCAATTTCGGCCGCCAGGATCTGCAGCGGCACCGTCGCCACCAACGGTTGCAGCAGCGGCGGAACGATCGGTACATCGATGAGCGTGTCCGCGAACGGCGCGACGGTATCGTCCCCCTCTTCGGCGATGACGATGGTGCGCGCCCCGCGCGATTGCACCTCGCGGATATTCGACAGCATCTTGCGGTGCAGCATCGGGTGCGATTTCGCCGACGGCATCACGATCACCATCGGCAGTCCGTCCTCCACCAGCGCGATGGGCCCGTGCTTCAGCTCGCCGGCCGCGAAGCCCTCGGCGTGCATGTAGGCGAGTTCCTTCAGCTTGAGCGCGCCCTCCAGGGCAACCGGATAGCCGACGTGCCGCCCGAGGAACAGTACGGCGGGCGCGGTGGCCAGGTCCTGACCGAGCCGACGGACCGGATCCATCCCGGCCAGCGTCGCGCGAACCGCGTCCGGGATCTGCGCCAGCTGGTCGAAATCCGCGGCGATCTCGCTCGGATACTTGGTGCCGCGGGCCTGGGCGAGGGCGAGACCGAGCAGATAGTTGGCCGCGACCTGGGCGAGGAACGCCTTGGTGGAGGCGACACCGATCTCCGGGCCGGCGTGGGTATAGAGCACGGCGTCGGATTCGCGCGGTATCTGCGCACCATTCGTGTTGCAGACCGCGAGCACGGTCGCCTTCTGCCGCCGCGCATGACGCAGCGCTTCCAAGGTGTCCATGGTCTCGCCGGACTGGGAGACCGCGACCACCAGCGTCGCGCGATCAAGAATCGGGTCCCGGTAACGGAACTCGCTCGCCAGCTCCACCTCCACAGGCAATCGCGCCCAGTGCTCGATGGCGTACTTCGCGACCAGGCCGGAGTGGTACGCCGAGCCGCACGCGACGACGAAGACCTTGTCGATCGTGCGCAGATCGTCGTCGCTCATCCGCTGCTCGTCCAGCAGGATGTGCCGCCCGTCGAAGTGCCCGCGCAGCGTGTTGGCCAGCGCCTCGGGCTGTTCGGCGATCTCCTTGTCCATGAACGTGGGGTAGCCACCGCGCTCCGCCTCGGCGATCTCCCAGTCGACATGGAAGTGCTTGCCCTGCAATGGGTTTCCCAAGAAATCGGTGACGAGGTAGCTGTCGGCGGTCAGCGTCACCACCTGGTCCTGCCCGAGTTCGACGGCGTCCCGGGTGTACTCCAAGAACGCGGAAACGTCGCTGGCCAGGAACATCTCGCCGTCCCCGACCCCGAGCACCAGCGGTGACGAGCGCCGGGCGGCGACGATCTCACCGGGCCGATCGGCGTGCAAGGCCACCAAGGTGAAGGTGCCGTGCAGCCGGCGACACACCGCCTGCATGGAGGCCGTGAGGTCGCCGGCGGTCGGGCCGGCGGCGAAGGCCGCGCCCAGCAGGTGCGCCACCACCTCGGTATCGGTATCGCTGACCGGCTCGACCCCCGCGGATTCGAGTTCGGTGCGCAAGGCGGCGAAGTTCTCGATGATCCCGTTGTGGATCACGGCGAGCCGCCCGGATCCATCGGCGTGCGGATGGGCGTTGCGGTCGGTGGGCCCGCCGTGGGTGGCCCACCTGGTGTGGCCCATCCCGGTGGAGCCGGCCAGGTCTGCGCCGTCGCCGATGGCGGTGCGCAGGTTGTCCAGGACGCCTGCCTTCTTGGCGGTGACGAGTTCGCCGCCGGGCGACTGAATCGCCACACCGGCCGAGTCGTACCCGCGATACTCCAGCCGCGCCAATCCGCCCATGATCAGCGGCAGAGCCGCCCGGCCCCCGACATACCCGACAATCCCACACATGATTGGCAGCCTAGCGGCGGCGAACCGCCGGCCCGGCCGGGTTCGGTGCCGGAGCCGTCACCGATCGGCGAACAGCGTCACACTCGGTGATCTGTGTGCGTGCATCTGCCCATCACCGTGGGCGTTGCGGCAGGATCGCGCACGCGCTCGGTTTGTTGAGCGGCGCGCCTCAGCGTGCGGCAGCGGGTATGACGGGCATGACGGTGAATCGGCGGTTGGCAAGGCTGGGATTCGTGGCCCGCACCGCCGCCACACGCTGCGGGTCGATGTCGGCGATCGCGATGCCGGGCGCGGCACCGGCCCCGGCGACGACCGCACCGGCGGGATCGACGATCATGCTCTGCCCGCAGCACACCGGGCCGGTCTGGCCCGCGCCGGCCACGTAGACGGTGTTCTCGATGGCACGCGCGGCCAGCAGCGTCGCCCAGTGCTGCTCCTTCGCCGGGCCGGCGATCCACGCCGCCGGCAGCGCCACCACGTCGGCCCCCGCATCGACCACCCACCGGAACGCCTCCGGGAAGCGCAGGTCGTAACACGTCAGCGCACCGACGGTGACGCCCGCCACGTCGAACAGCAGCGGGGCCTCGATCGCTCCCGCCAGGTACAGATTGGACTCGCGGAATCCGAACGCGTCGTAGAGGTGGATCTTCCGGTACTGGCCGATCCGCTCGCCGCGGGCGGAGATGGCGATCAGCGTGTTGAAATCGCGAGCGGCGCCATCCGGGGCATCCGTGTCCCCCGCAGTGTCGCCCACTGCGGTCTCCAGCATTCCGGCGAGCACCGCGATACCGCCCGACGACGCGGCATCGGCGATCGCCGCCGCGAACGGCCCGTCGAGCCGCTGGCCGTGCGGGCCCGGACCATCGGTGTGCTTCGGGTCGAAGTACATCGAAACCTCCGGCAGCACCGCCAGATCCGCGCCCTGCTCGGCCGCCCGCCCGATCAGTGCCACGCACGTCCGCGTGTTCTCGGCCACGTCGGTGCCGGCCGCGAATTGGCACACTGCGATCCTCATGGCTCTGCCCTCCGCGCGTTCGGCTTCTGACCTTCGCCGTCATTATCGTCGGCCGCGACGGGTCACGGCCTGGGGCGGGGCGCTACCCTACGAGCCAGGTCCGATGTGCCGGTGGAGAGGAGCCCTGCGGTGTCCCGGAAGGTTCCCCCGTACTCCGCCGAGCGGCCGTCCATCGAGTACCTCACGCACCGCGGACCGTACGAGATCGCCGCTGGCACGCTGGACGAGATCGGCCTGCCTGGACTGGTTCTCGCGCCGCGGACGGGGCCGCGCCTGCCGGCGGTGGTGCTCGGGCACGGGTATCTGCAACCCGTCGACCGCTACGCCTGGCTGCTCACATTCCTCGCCTCGTGGGGTTTCGTGGCGGCCGCACCGGCGACCGAGCGCGGGATCGTGCCCTCGCACGCCGGGCTCGCTCTCGACATGGCGCGCACCCTCGACCGGCTGGCAGACACCAAACTCAACAACGGCCGGGTGACCGTCGACCGCCGGCGGCTCGCCGTCATCGGCCACGGGATCGGCGGCGGCGCAGCGGTTCTCGCGGCCGCTGCGGGTGCCCCGCTGGTGCGCGCCACGGCGACCATGTTCGCCACCGCGACCTTCCCGTCCGCCGCCGAGGCCGCGGCTGCGGTGACGACGCCCAGCCTGCACCTGGTGGGGTCCGCCGATACGGTGGCCACGCCGGACGCCGACGGCGAGGCGATCGCCCGCGCGTGGGCCGGTCCGGTACAGCTGCGGCGCATCAAGGGCGCCACGCACCTCAGCATCGTCGAGGGGCGGCATCTCACGTCCACGCTGCTCGGCGATCGCGGCTCGCGCAGGGTGCGTCGCAGTGTCACCACGGCGATGACGGCGTTCCTGCTATGCCATGTCGCCGGCCACGCGCAGTTGGCGGAGGTGCTCGACGGCACGATCGCCGGCGCGGTGCCCATTCCGCTGACGCCCGCCGCTGAGGACACCGCTGAGGGCGCCGTCCGTTGACCCGTCGTCGCATCGCCGCAGGAGTACCCGTGTGCAATACCTGGGGTTGCGGTACCTGGGGTGCAGAGTGATGTCGACCACGGCCCGGGTCCGGGCGCGCCGCATAGACTGAACGCCGCGAGGGTCGCCCGGCGACCGGGGTGTGGGATTCGGGATTCGGGAGCGCAGATCTGATGAGCAACGACATGGCCACGGCCGATCTGATGGACCCCGCCACGTGCGACTTCCCCCAAGTGACAAGGGATACCGCCGCCACCCAACTCGTGCGAGACGTGATGTTACGCAATCCGAAGACGCTCCGCGGCGACGCGACGGTCAACGATGCGCGGGCGATGTTCGCGGACCCGAAGGTGGTCAGCGCGATCGTGGCGGATGGGACGGTGTTCGTCGGGCTGTTGAACCGCAGCGACATGCCCAGCCTGCTCGCCGGGAACTCGCCGATCCGCACGTTCGCGCGCCGCACCGTCCCGACGATCACGCCGGGGCAGCCCGTCACCGAGGCCGTCGAGATTCTCGACGACCGAGGGCTGGCACGCCTGGTGGTCCTCGAGGAGGACGGGGTCACGCTTGCCGGTTTGCTGTGCCTGGACCGGAAGCGGGCCGGATTCTGCCGGGGATGATCCCCGTCGGCCGATCGAAGCGTCAGATCGCAGCCGCGTGACCGAAACCAGTGGTCGCGGACTGTGTCACAGCCGCGGCGACCCGACCCGCGATGCGGCGCGCATCGTCCTCGTCCGCAGCCTCCACCATGACCCGGATCAGGGGTTCGGTGCCGGAGGGGCGGAGCAGGACGCGGCCGGCGTCACCCAGTTCGGCCTCCGCTTCGGCGACGGCCGTTCGCACCACGCCGGACGCGACGGCCGCGGCCTTGTCGACGACCTCGACATTGATGAGGACCTGCGGGAAGTGCGGGATGTCGGCCGCGAGCTCCGCCAGCGGGCGACCGGTCGCGGCCACGATCGCCATCAGATTGAGCGCGGTCAAAAGCCCGTCCCCCGTGGTGGCCATCGACGACAGGATGATGTGCCCGGACTGTTCACCGCCCAGCGTGTATCCGCCGGATTGCATCTCGGCGAGCACGTAACGATCGCCTACCGCAGACGTCCGCACGGCGATGCCGGCCTTGGCCATCGCGCGATGGAAGCCGATATTCGCCATCACCGTCGTCACTACGGCGTTCCCGGAGAGTTCGTTGCGTTCCCGCAGGGCCATCGCCAGCAACGCGAGGATCGCGTCGCCGTCGACCAGAGTGCCGTCCGCGGCGACGGCCAGACACCGATCGGCGTCCCCGTCGTGGGCGATCCCGAGGTCGGCGCCGTGGTCGATCACCGCCTGGCGGAGGCAGTCGATGTGGGTCGATCCGACGCCGGCGTTGATGTTCCAGCCATCCGGCGACCCGGCGATCACCACGACCTCGGCACCGGCCCGCCGATACGCCTCGGGCGCCACCGCCGACGCCGCGCCGTTCGCGCAGTCGACGACCACCCGCAGGCCGCTGAGTGCGTGCGGCGTGCCGATCAGCAGGTGGTCGGTGTAGCGGCGAGCCGCTTCCGGCATCGGGCGGATGCGGCCGACTCCTTCACCGGTGGGCAGCCCCGACACGTCCACCAGGCCTGCTTCGATGGCATCTTCGGCCTCGTCCGACAGCTTGCGCCCGCCGGGGCCGAAGATCTTGATGCCGTTGTCCGGCATAGCGTTGTGCGACGCGGAGATGACGATGCCCAGGTCCGCGCCCAGATCCGCCGTAAGAAACGCGACGGCCGGTGTCGGCAGGACGCCGAGCTGCAGCACGTCGACCCCGGCAGAGGCGAGCCCGGCGGCGACCGCGGCCTCCAGCATCTCGCCGGATGCGCGCGGATCCCGCCCGAGCACCGCGAACGGCCGATCGCCGAGTCGCGGGGTGCCCGCAGTACCCGCAGCCTCGGGATCGGCGCCGGCTCCCCCGCCGCCGACCTGGTCCAGTTGCGTCGCGGCGCGACGGGCGGAAGCGGCGAGCCCGCCTGCGCGTGCGCGATCCATCGACTCACGCCACGGCGCAGACGTGAGGATCCGTGCTGCCGAGGTCGCCAGGCTGAGCGCCAGGGCCGGTGTGAGATCGGCGTTCGCGAGTCCGCGAACGCCGTCCGTGCCAAAGAGTCTGGGCATCAGCGCTTCGAGTACTGCGGAGCCTTCCGGGCCTTCTTGAGACCGTACTTCTTGCGTTCCTTCACGCGCGCATCGCGCGTGAGGAACCCGGCGCGCTTGAGCGGGGGCCGGTCGTCCGGGTTGATCTCGATTAACGCGCGGGCGATGCCGAGCTGCAGCGCTCCGGCCTGGCCGGTGACCCCGCCGCCGTGCAGGCGCGCGATGACGTCGAACGATTCGGCCTTGTCCAGCACCGTCAGCGGCTCTTTGATGTGCTGCTGATGCACCTTGTTCGGGAAGTACGAGTCGAGTGTGCGGCCGTTGAGCGTGAAGACGCCGGTGCCGGGCACCAGGCGAACCCGGACGATCGCCTGCTTGCGGCGGCCGACGGTGATGATCGGGCGATCGGCCGGGACGCGACCCGACGTCGCAACGACCACAGGTGCCACCTCAGGGCGGACCTCGACCTCCACGCCATCGTCGACGGCCACGACTTCCGTGACGAGGTCGGCTGCGGTGTCGGTGGTTTCCGCCGCTTCGACGGCGGCGGTGTCGACTGTGGGATCGGTCACGGAGATGCTCTTCTCGCTCTCGGGGGACGGGTCGTTCGCGGCGGTCACGGCGCTGCTCACTGCGCGACCTGCAGGATTTCGAACGGCTGCGGCTGCTGCGCCGTGTGCGGATGTGCCGGACCGGCGTAGACCTTGAGCTTGCGCGCCATCTGCCGGCCGAGGCTGCCGTGCGGCAACATACCGGTCACCGCCTTCTCCACCAGCTTCTCCGGCCGGGAGTCCAGCAGCTGGCCGACCGTCTGCTCGCGCAGGCCGCCCGGGTAGCCGGAGTGGCGGTAGAGCTTCTTGCCTTCGCGCTTGTTACCGGAGACGGCAACCTTGTCCGCGTTGATGATCACGACGAAGTCGCCGGTATCGACATGCGGCGCATAGATCGCCTTGTGCTTCCCGCGCAGGAGCTGCGCGGCCTGGCTGGCCAGACGACCGAGCACGACGTCGGTCGCGTCGATGACGTGCCAGGCGCGGGTGATATCGGCCGCCTTGGGGCTGAAGGTGCGCACGCTGATGCCTCTTCGTTTCTTCGTCCAGGTTCGATGTGGGGTGCTACCCACCTGCTTGCGGTGCGGAGGACCGGATCCGAGGATCTCGCCGCGCGGCCGCGTTCACGTGACCCGATCACAGCAGGCACCAGAAAACGACCGGGCGCCACATCCTGCGGCGCACCGACCGTTAAGACTACCAACCCGGTGCGACCGAGGTCAAAATGACCTCGGTCGCACCGGGTTGGGCATCGCCGGACACATCGTCATGGACGGAGTCATAGGCGGGTTATAAGCAGCGACGCGTCGGACCAGGGGCGGCGGCGCGCCGTCAGCTGCGGGCCGGGACCCGCGTGCCGCGCATCGCCAGACACCACGATCGCGCCACGCCGTGCGCCATGAGGCGCTGCAGCACCGCCGCGACCTGCGGGATCTCCGTCGCCGCGATGCCCACCAGCAGCATCTCCAGCGCGCGAACCTGATCAGAATCGATCTCGACCCATGCCTCACAGTGCGGATCGAGCGCCCGGAAGGTCGCGCCGAACTGTGCGATCACCGGGGCGTCCGTGGAGTCGAGCACATCGGTGTCGGCCAGGCCCGGCGACAGCCGGCCGCCGAATCCGGAGATGCGCGACGGGATGCGCTCCTGCAGCCGGGCCTGACGCGTCGCCCGCAGCACGCTCACGTAGCGACGCATCCAGGGACGTTCCCACAATGCGGCGGTGCGGTCGGCGTCGGGCAGGGCGTCATCGAGGGAGCAGGCGTCGGGCCAGCTGCTTCCGGCGTTGTGGCGCTGCCAGCGTGCGTCGATCGTCGGCAGGCCCTCCTCCGGAAGGCCTAGTCCGCGACCGGCCGGGGAGGTGCGGACGATGCCGTCATCGTCGAGGTACAAACGATGGTTCGGTCCGGCGTACTCCTCGGACCCGCCGAGCGCGGACAGGTTCGCAATCACGGCCTGCGGATGGGTGACGTAGTTCGCGAAGGAGCCCGAGTGCCACGCGCGATCGGCATCGCGCAGATAGGCGGAGAAATCGTCGTCATCGTGGATCACCAGCGCGGTCGGGCCATCGAACGGCTCGAAGTCCGCGACACCGTAGTGCCGGATCTTGATGACGAGCCCGTCGCCGAATCGGACGTCGTCGTCGGGGGCGAACCGGCCGGCGAACTCGTCGCTGTGTCGCGGCTCGGCACCGTCCGGTGCCTGCCGTAGCTCGCGGATGGCGCCGAACGGTGCGCCGCCGTCCCCGAACCGAGGCACGGAGGTGCCCTGCAGCAGGATGCGTGCATCACGCGGGGCGTCCGCGGATGCGACCAGCACCGTCTCGGGGCGGTCGGCCCCGTCGGGTGACATTCCGGTGAGCCAGGTTTCAAGATGACGATCAATCATGTTGACAAGTACGACACATCCGCGGGCTTTGTGGAGCCCGATGTCCGGATGCGGACGCCGAAACCCCTGTCCTATTCCGGACAACCATCCGTCAATGCCGGTGAGCGTCCCTGATAGTTAGGTATCGCATTCACTCAACGCCTCCACCGGCGACAGAGAGGAACCCCACAATGTCCCGCTCCCGGATCACGGCCTTTGTCGGAACCATCGCGGCAGCGGCCGCCTGCACGGTGTTCGCAACATCCGCGGCTTCGGCAGCTCCGGCGCCGTCGGTGTCCAGCCACACCGCATGCGGCAGCTGCTGGGGTCCGGGACCGCGCAATGTGACCACGAGCGCGCCGCAGGTCGCCCACGTGATTGCGGCCTCCGTCGGCTCTGCGGCCGCAGGGCTGCGCTTCTAAGACGGTCAGAGCCAGCCGGCTTCGACGGCTTTCACCCCGGCCTCGAACCTGCTGGTCGCACCGAGTAGGTCCATCACGGCCGCGACGCGTCGCCGGATGGTCCGATCGGATACACCGAGTTGTCGTGCCGCGGCCTCATCGGTGGCACCGGACGCAAGCACGCGCAGAATCTCGTGAACGCGTTCAAAATCCAACACGTCTTCCGCGGTAATACCGATGGAGTGAGCAACCCGCCAATTGTTGGCGAACTGATTGCAGAAATTCCGGACCAGGGCGGGTTCGCTCACCAAGAGATACGGAAGGTCGAGCGTGTCCGGCTGCGTCGCAATAAATACGGCTCGCCGGTCGAAGATCATGATGCGATGGCTCGCACGTCGAAGAATGCGGATTTCGGCACCGACCGAGGCAAGGTCCGACACATACTGCATCATCGGTGGGGTGCGCACCGCATCAGCCTGATAGATAATCTTAAGTTGGACTCCGCGTGCCATGACGTTGGTATCGCTGTCCCACGAACTGCGCAAAATGTCCAGGGGATATGGCCCCGACGGGAGGAGACTCCACAACCCCTGCCTCACGGACGCCATGTGCTGATCGACCCACCGCTGCATGTCTTCGCCGTTGTCGATCCGCATCACGCCCACGCCGACATTCATCTCGGTGGCGCGCGCGATCAGGTCCTGCTCGATTGTCGGGGAGCCGGTCGCTGCGCTCGGCACACGGCTCGTCGCGGGATTCGTCATAGGGTTCGTCACTGCATCGGTACCTGTGCGCGAGCCAGCGATGAGATCGCTCATGCTCACTCCGTCCGCTGGCTTCGCCTGTATGGGTGACAACGTACCACCACTGCGCGGCCGACCATACTGTTCCCGCCGGACGGCCCGCTCCGCATCACCGCTCGAGCCCGCCGCAATCGCACGGATCCTCGCGCAGTGCCCGGGTCGCCGCGGCCCGGTCGGCGAGCATCGCGTCGGGGGGATAGTCGACGCCGATCAGGGTCAGCCCGCGGGCGGGAGCCACCGAAATGTGCTCCGTCCGTTGCCGCGCCGCGAGCAACTGCGCGGGCCGGTCCACCTCGAACCTCCGCTCGCCGACCGCGATCAGCGCGCCGACCAGGCTTCGCACCATCGAGTGACAGAACGCGTCGGCCGTGACGTCGATCTCGATGAGGGCGCAGTCCTTCGCCGGTGGCGGAACGCGGGCGATGGTGAGCCGTTGCAGGTCGCGGACGGTCGTTCCACCGGCCCGCGGTTTGCAGTACGCCGCGAAGTCATGCAGACCCAGCATTGGATCGGCGGCGTCCTGCATCGCGTGCACGTCGAGCTGCCGCCGCCACGCCAGTACATCGGCCCGCCCCAGCGGCGGCACACCCCAATCGGAGCACACGATCCGATAGCGATAGTGCCGTCGCAGGGCCGAGAATCGCGCGTCGAACCCGTCCGGCGCCGCACCGATCACAGGGACGCGGACGTCGGGTGGCAGCAGTCCGGCCAGCCGCCGCCGCAGACCGATCACGCCCGCGTCCGCGCCATTCCCCGTCTGCCCAGCTAGACCTCGAGGCGCGAGTGCCGCTAAGCCGTCGGGATCCACGTCGATATGTGCGACCTGCCCGGTCGCGTGAACACCGGCGTCCGTGCGGCCCGCGACCACCAAGGGCACCGGCCTGCGGAACAGCGTGGCCAGGGCCTCGCCCAGCACGCCGGCCACGGTGCGACGCCCTGGCTGCACTGCCCAGCCGGAGAAATCGGTGCCGTCGTACGAGAGGTCCAAGCGGAGCCGCATCGGCCCAGCCACGCTCGCGTCACTGCCGGACATCGATGCCCCCGGATGCAGAAAGATCACCAGTTGCGGAGTAAACGCGCCGAGTCACGGCGCACATCCTCCACACCTGGTGATCTTCCCGGGATTTAGTCCTCGCTGGGCCGCTGTGACGGCGGCAACGAGAATCCGGCCGCCTCGGCGGCTTCCGCGGACGCGAACCACACCTCGGCGACGGTCTGCTCGTAGTGCGAGCTACCCGGCACGTGGTACAGCATCGAATCGGCGTTGCCCTTGATCGGGAAGCCTTCCGGCTGCGATCCGTCCGCCAGCGGAGCGTGCGAGCCCTCGCCGTAGGGCGCCTCCTCCGTGGAGGCGGACTCCTCGACCTCGACGACTTCTTCGGTCACCTCGGCAGAGTCGGCGCCCTCCTCGACCTCGGCGGTCGGAACGGGCTCTTCCACGGACACATCGTCATCGGCGGAAGCCGCTTCGGAAGCTGCGGCAGCCTCGGCAGCCTCAGGGGCAGGCGCGGTCGCCGTGGCGGTGACAGCAGTCTTACGCCGCGACGCGGCGGCCCGGGCGGTGCGCGACGCGGCCGCGGACACCGTCTCCTCGCCGATCAGCTCGATCACGGCCATCGGTGCGTTGTCGCCCTTGCGCGGCATCGTCTTGGTGATGCGCGTGTAGCCGCCCTCGCGCGTGGCGAACGACGGGCCGATCTCGGCGAACAGCTTGTGCACGACGTCCTTGTTGCGGATCGTCTTGAGCACCGTGCGCCGCGAGTGCAGCGTGCCGCGCTTCGCCGCCGTGATCAGCTTCTCCGCAAGCGGGCGCAGCCGCTTCGCCTTGGCCGTCGTCGTGGTGATCTTTCCGTGCTCGAACAGGGACTGCGCCAGATTGGCCATAATCAGCCGCTCGTGCGCCGGTGTCCCGCCGAGCCGGGGGCCCTTGGTGGGGGTGGGCATGGTGATTGCTCCTGATCTCGTCTGCTGCGTCGGACTCTCCGCGAAGGCGAAGGGTCCGATCAGATCTGTTCCGTCTCGGCGTAGTCGTCGCCGTCGTCGTCAGCCCACTCGTCGTCGCCGTACACGGCCTCACCGCCCGGCTCGAAGCCGATGCCGGAGTCCTTGAGCGCCAGCCCCAGGCCGTACAGCTTCTCCTTGACCTCGTCGATCGACTTCTGACCGAAGTTGCGGATGTCCAGCAAGTCCGCCTCGGTGCGGGTGACCAGCTCGCCGACGGTGTGGATGCCTTCACGCTTGAGGCAGTTGTAGGACCGCACCGTCAGATCCATGTCCTCGATGGGCATGGCGAACGCGGCAATGTGATCGGCCTCGGCCGCGTTGGGGCCGATCTCGATCCCCTCGGCCTCCACGTTGAGTTCGCGCGCGAGCCCGAAGAGCTCGACCAGCGTCGCGCCGGCGGATGCGAGCGCGTCGCGCGGGGTGATCGAGGGCTTGGTCTCGACATCGAGGATCAGCTTGTCGAAGTCCGTGCGCTGCTCGACACGGGTCGCCTCGACGCGGTAGGTGACCTTCTTGACGGGGGAATAGATCGAGTCCACCGGGATCGTCCCGATATCCGCGCCCACCACCTTGTTCGGCGCGGCCGGAACATACCCGCGGCCACGCTCCACGGTGAGCTCGATCTCCAGCTTGCCCTTCTTCGTCAGGGTCGCCAGCTTGAGCTCGGGGTTGTGCACCGTCACGCCGGCGGGCGGCGCGATATCCGCCGCGGTGACCTCGCCCGGACCCTGCTTGCGCAGGTACATCGTCACCGGCTCGTCCTCATCGGAGGACACGACCAGTTCCTTGAGGTTGAGGATCAGCTCGGTGACGTCTTCCTTGACCTCGGGGATGGTGGTGAACTCGTGCAGCACGCCGTCGATGCGGATGCTCGTCACCGACGCACCGGGGATGGACGACAGCAGCGTTCGACGCAGGGAATTTCCGAGGGTGTAACCGAATCCGGGTTCGAGCGGTTCGATGGTGAACCGTGAACGCAGATCGGGGACGATGACGTCCTCGGTCAGGATGGGGCGCTGTGAGATCAGCACGTAGATTCCTCCGTATTCACACGTGACGCCCGCTATATGACGTCATGCGGATCAAGCGGCCGGGCCCGGCCGCTTCGATGACGAAGCACGCCGGGCGGGTCGCGAGACCCACCCGGCATGCACCATGGCTACTTCGAGTAGTACTCGACGATGAGCTGTTCGGTGAGCTGCGACTCGATCTGCTCCCGAACCGGGAGCTGATGGATGAGGATCTGCAGCGAGCCGGGCACGACCTGCATCCAGGCCGGCACATGCCGCTCGCCGTAGGTCTCGCGGGCCAGCTCGAACGGGAACTTCTCCACCGACTGCTTGCGCACGGTGACGATGTCGTATTGCTCGACCCGGTAGCTGGGCACGTCGACGCGCTGACCGTTGACCTCGAGATGGCCGTGGGTGACGAGCTGGCGAGCAGCGCGACGGGTGCGCGCCAAACCTGCGCGGTAGACGACGTTGTCCAAGCGCGACTCGAGGATCTGCAGCAGGTTGTCACCGGTCTTGCCGGAGCGCCCCGCGGCCTCCTTGTAGTACCGGCTGAACTGCTTCTCCATGACGCCGTAGGTGAAGCGGGCCTTCTGCTTCTCCTGCAGCTGCGTCAGGTATTCCTTCTCCTTGATGCGCGCGCGGCCGTGCTGCCCCGGGGGGAACGGCCGGCGGTCGAAGGACATGTCGCCGCCGACCAGGTCGGTGCGCAGGCGACGGGACTTCTTGGTGACGGGTCCGGTGTAACGGGCCATGAGTTTTCGCTTCCTCCCTCTTCGCCCGCGTCAGACCCGGCGCCGCTTCGGCGGACGGGTGCCGTTGTGGGCCTGCGGGGTGACATCGGAGATGGCGCCCACCTCGAGGCCGGCGGCCTGCAGCGAGCGGATGGCGGTCTCCCGGCCGGAGCCGGGGCCCTTGACGAACACGTCGACCTTGTGCATGCCGTGTTCGATCGCCTGACGCGCCGCGTTCTCCGCGGCCATTTGCGCGGCGAACGGCGTCGACTTGCGCGAGCCCTTGAAGCCGACGTGGCCGGCCGATGCCCAGCTGATCACCGCACCGGTCGGATCGGTGATCGACACGATGGTGTTGTTGAACGTGCTCTTGATGTGTGCCTGGCCGTGGGAGACGTTCTTGCGCTCCTTGCGCCGGATCTTCTTGACCTGGCCGGCGGCTTGGCGTGTCTTCGGTGGCATGCGGGATTACCTGGCCTTCTTCTTGCCGGCGATGGTCTTCTTCGGTCCCTTGCGGGTGCGCGCGTTGGTCTTCGTGCGCTGGCCGCGAACCGGCAGGTGACGGCGATGACGGATCCCCTGGTAGGAGCCGATCTCCATCTTGCGACGGATATCGGCCTGCACCTCGCGGCGCAGGTCGCCCTCGACCTTGTACTCGCCCGCTTCGATCGCGTCACGCAGTGCCGAGACGTGATCGTCCGTCAGGTCCTTGCTGCGCATATCGGGGTCGATGCCGGTGGCCTTGAGTAGGGCCAGGGATCGGGTCCGGCCGATCCCGTAGATGTAGGTCAGTGCGACCTCCATCCGCTTGTCGCGGGGGAGGTCGACTCCGACGAGTCGTGCCATCTGGCGCGCTCTCCTTTTCGTCGCGGAGGTGTCGGTCGCGTCCCGTCCCGAGTCGGAACTCGAGCCCCGGCCTCCGTCCGGGGGTGGCCACCCGGCCGAACCGGCGCGGGTGGTTGGTGACGCGATGGGGGTACTACAGCCTCACGACGGTGAAACCGCCGCGAACAACGTCATAAAAGTGCCAACGCTGCACTCAGCCTTGACGCTGCTTGTGACGCGGGTTGTCGCAGATGACCATGACGACGCTGTGCCGGCGGATCACCTTGCACTTGTCGCAGATCTTCTTGACGCTCGGTTGGACCTTCATTGCTCTCTCCTGGTGCCGGGCCGACGGGCGGCCACATGCAGTGGGCGCGCTGTATCTCTTGGTGCTTTGTCTATGAACTGATGTGTTTATGAACTGCGAGCTGGTGCTCGGTGTTCGTCAGGGCCGCCGCGTGGCAGGCTCGCCACACCGGCAGCGTTCTTACTTGTAGCGATAGACGATGCGTCCGCGGGAGAGGTCGTATGGCGACAACTCGACCACCACGCGATCCTCGGGCAGGATGCGGATGTAGTTCTGCCGCATCTTGCCGCTGATGTGCGCGAGAACCCGGTGCCCGTTCTCCAGCTCAACGCGGAATGTCGCGTTGGGCAGGGGCTCGACCACTCGGCCCTCGACCTCGATGGCCCCATCCTTCTTGGCCATATCCTCCGCTATCTGTTCGCTGTCGGAACTGTTGTGCCTGCACTGCCTTGCCGCTGGAATGCGGTGTCGCACGGCCCGCATCCCGCGCGGAATCCGAACAAGCGCAAGCCCGCGTCCCGTGCGGAACGCGGTTCGGAATCACGTGAGGGTGCCGTCGCCGGGCCGTGATCTCGCCAACGACCCGTCGATGACCACAGCAAACCAGCACGACTACGCGCGCCAGCGTTCTACTTTACTCTGCGCGCGGCGGAATCGCCAATCGGCCGCCTGCCGCGACGTCATGTGCGCGACGGGCGTGGCGGGTACGGCTGACATGACGGGTATGACGGTGCTCGCGACGTGAACGCCGTCATACGAAGATCGAGCCGATGAGCCAGGCGAGCGTGGCGATCAGGCCAGCGCCCGGGAATGTGTAGACCCATGCCTTGATCATGTTGACGGCGATCTTCCAGTTGACTGCCGACAGCCGGCGGGTCGAACCGACCCCCATGATTGCCGCCGAGATCACATGCGTGGTGGAGATCGGCGCGCCGAGCCCCATCGCGGCACCGTAGAGGACGGCCGAACCGGTGATCTCCGCGGCGAAACCCTGCGGCGGGTCGAGCGCGACCACCTTGCTGCCGAGGGTTTTCATGATGCGCCGGCCGCCGGCCAAGGTGCCCAGCGACAGCACACCTGCGCAAGTCAGGTACACCCACAGGGGGATCGCCTGGCCTTGGTGCACGCCCGCGACGTTGAGGGCGAGCACGATGATGCCCATGGTCTTGGCCGCGTCCTGCATGCCGTGACCGAACGCCATGGCGGTCGCCGACCCCCACTGCGCGATCCGGAAGCCCCGCCGCGCGCGGGTCGGCGAGACGCGGCGCAAGGCCCACATCATCGCGAGCATCACCACGTACCCGACCGCGAAGCCGACGATGGGCGAGGCGACCATCGGGATCACGACCTTGTCGATCACGCCGCCCCACAGCACGGCCATCCCGGCCGGCAGGGCCGCGCCCACCATGCCGCCGATCAGCGCATGTGACGAAGATGACGGCAACCCGAACCGCCAGGTGATGAGATTCCATGCCACCGCACCCACCAGCGCGGCGGCGACGACCAGCATCACGGTGTTCTCGCTGGGCAGCGAGATGATCCCGCCACCGACGGTCGCCGCGACCTTGGCGCCGAAGAACGATCCGACCAGATTGCCCACCGCCGCGATGATGAGCGCGACCGCCGGCGTCAGCGCGCGGGTGGCCACCGACACGGCGATGGCATTCGCGGCGTCATGGAATCCGTTGGTGAAGGTGAAGAACAGGGCAAGGGCGACCGTGATGACCAGCGCCGTCATAGCGGCGATCAGCCCTCCGTGATCAGGACGGTTTCCACGGCATCGGCGATGTCGACGAACGCGCCGACCGCCGCGCCGACCTCATCCGAAATGGCGCGCATCTCGATCGCGTCGAGCGGGTCGACCTCGCCGCTGGTGAGCCATACCAGCATGAGCCGCCGATGGAACTCGGCCTCCCCGGCGAGTTGGGTGATCCGCTCGTGATGATGTTTCAGACCTTTAAGCTTGTGCAGCTTGCCGACAGCGTCCTCGGTGGCCGACGCCGCCTCGACGAGGAGTTTCGCCATCGCGTTGAACTCGTCCGGAATCCGCGCCGGATCCAGCAGGTGGACGAGACCGGCCACGGATTCGAGGCGCCGGACCACAGCGGCTAGACCGCGGGCCAGCGCCTGGATCTCGGTCCGGTCGAAGGGTGTGACGAAGCTCCCACGCAGCTTGGTGAGCGCTGACCGGTATGCGGCGTCGGAGACCTCCGCGAGCGCAACCAGCCGTTCCGCGACGGCCGCGCGGTCGGTAGTCGCGCCGCCGAGCTCGGCGACCGCGGCTGCCGCCTCCTGCGCAGCGTGCGCTGCCGTGGAGAACTGCGCGAAGTACGCCTTCTCCTTGGGCTTGAGCTTCGACATCTGCCGCATCCTCTTGATTGCACTGCACGGGTTGCCCTGCCGGACATACGATACGGCCTGCCGGAGGCGGGCCGGAACGGCGTCGCCCGCGCGAGGATCATCTGGCTGGGCCAGCCTGGGCCAGGCGGGCGCAGGGGGCGCCGCCGCGCACGCAATCCCCGAGCGCGTCCACGGCCTCGTCGCCGAGGGGGTTGACGCCGCGGCCGGTCGCGAGCGCGTGCGCCACCAGCGCATGCAGGCACTTGACGCGATCCGGCATCCCGCCCGCGCTCACGTCGATGCCGAGGTCATCGATGGCGTTGCGCACCGACAGATAGGCCACGTGCGCCCGTCGATATGCGGCGGCGAGGTCCGGGTCGGCCGCCAGGCGAGCGTTCATCTCGTGCATCAGGCCGGCCGATTCCATCCGGCTCACCGCGGCGGTCAACGCCGAGCAGCACAGATAGAACACGGTCGGAAACGGGGTGCCGCCGGGCAATCGCGGCGCGGTCTGCACCACCGCGGGCACGCCGTGGTCGCAGCGGTAGGCCACCGCGCGGACGCCGCGGGCGGGCCGGCCCATCTCGCGCTCGAAGGCCGCCGCGTCCGCCGCCGTGAACGGCGTGAGCGCGATCGGGTCACCGAACATGCACGGCCACGGGATCAGCCGCCGTTGGGGGCGGTGCTGCCGGCGGTGCTGGTGGCACTCGCGGTGCTGGTGCCGGTGGGGCTCGTGGCGATGCCGCTCGTGCCCGTGCTGGAGCCAGTGCCGCCGCCGCTACTACGCCCGCCGGTCAAGGTGCCCCACAGCGACGAGTACCACGGCCCCGCACCGTCCGGCTGTTGTCCCGGCTGTTGTCCGGTCGTGGCGGTCGACCCCGGCGTCCCCGTCGAACCGCTTGCCGCGAGCGAGGGCCCGGTGGGCGCGGCGCCCGAAGCCGCACCGGGCGGAACAGCGTCATACCCGCTGCCGGCGGCCGGCGACGAATCCTGCCTCGCCACCGCGCCTGCGGCACCCGGCACCTTCACCACGTACACCGTGTCCCCCGGGGTCACGTATTGCAGCCGCCGCTTGGCCTCGGCGCGGATGTACGCGGGGTCCTTGAGCGCCGCGATCTGCGCGTTCAGGTCCTTGATCTGCGCCTCGAGGTCGTGCTGCTCCGCGATCGCCTGCGCCTCGGCGGCCTGCTGCTGCAGGTACCCACGCAGCGGATAGGCGAGGGAGAGCGCCACCGCGCACAGTGCGAGACCGAGCGCGACGATCTGCCGAGTGAGCGGTGACAGGACCAGCGCGGCCGCCCGTCGGCGCTCGCCGGCGCGCGGAGCGATCTGCCTGCCGCCACGACGCCGCGACTCCGGCCGCGATTCGGGTCCCGATGTGGGCGCTGCCGACGCCTTACTCGACGGCCGTTCACCGGCCGGCCCCGCCGCACCCGGCCGATTGGGCCTGCGGGTGGCCGCGAGCGAGCGGCTACGGGCGGCGCGGCGCGACGAGGCATCAGAACGGCTGCGGCTGTATCCCCCGCCGCGTCCACCGCCCTGTCCCCCGCCCCTGCCGGGCGCTGTCCGAGCCATCGGATCGCCTCGTCAGTCCTGCTGGCCGGAGCCGAATCGCGGGAACGCCAGCTCACCGAGGTACTGCGCCGCATCGCCGAGGTTCTCCTCGATGCGCAGCAGCTGATTGTACTTGGCGACCCGCTCCGACCGCGCCGGCGCCCCCGTCTTGATCTGACCGCAGCCGGTCGCCACGGCGAGATCCGCGATCGTGGTGTCCTCGGTCTCGCCGGAACGGTGGCTCATCATGCAGCGGAAGCCGGCGTGGTGCGCCATCGTCACGGCATCGAGCGTCTCCGAGAGGGTGCCGATCTGGTTCACCTTCACCAGCAGCGCATTGGCGGCCTTCCGGGCGATGCCGTCCTCGAGCCGGTCGGGGTTGGTGACGAACAGGTCGTCACCGACGATCTGGATCGCGTCGCCCAGCCGCGCGGTGAGCGCGATCCAGCCGTCCCAGTCGTCCTCGGCGAGCGGATCTTCGATGGACACGATCGGGTAGTTCGCAACGAGATCGGCGTAGTAGTCGGTCATCTCGGTCGCCGTCTTCGCCGCGCCCTCGAACCGGTAGGAGCCGCCGGTCTCGTCGGCCGTGAAGAACTCCGTCGAGGCGACGTCCAGAGCCAGGGCGATGTCGCTGCCGGCCGTGAACCCGGCCTTCCCGATCGCCTCGAGGATCAGGTCGAGGGCCGCCCGGTTGGACGCCAGCGACGGCGCGAAGCCGCCCTCATCGCCGAGCCCGGTCGCGAGCCCCTTCGACTTCAGCACGGACTTCAGCGCGTGATACGTCTCCGCACCCCAGCGCAGCGCCTCACGGAAGGTCGGCGCGCCGATCGGCGCGATCATGAACTCTTGCACGTCCACGGCGGTATCCGCGTGCGCGCCACCGTTCAGGATGTTCATCATCGGCACGGGCAGGATGTGCACGTTCGGCCCGCCGAGATAGCGGAACAGCTCCAGGTCCACCGAGTCGGCCGCCGCACGCGCCACCGCGAGCGAGACGCCGAGGATTGCGTTGGCGCCGAGCCTGCCCTTGTCCGGCGTGCCGTCGATCTCGATCAACTTGGCGTCGATCAGGCGCTGCTCGGTGGCGTCGTAGCCGATCAGCGCGGGGCCGATCTCCTCCAGCACTGCCTCGACCGCGTTCTGCACGCCCTTGCCGTTGTAGCGCTCCGGGTCGCCGTCACGCAGTTCGACGGCCTCGTGCTCGCCGGTCGAGGCGCCGGACGGCACCGCCGCGCGCGCCAGCGAGCCGTCCTCCAGCGCCACCTCGACTTCGACCGTCGGGTTGCCCCGGGAGTCGAGGATCTCGCGTGCTCCGATCAATTCAATGGCTGCCACGGGTCGAAGGTCCTTTCCATATGGTGGTCCGCTCGCGCGGGCGACTCAGGCCCCTACGCGGGCACTGAATCGTTCCAGTAAGGATACGGCCACCGTCCGGCCGGCACGTCATCGCCAGCCTAACGGCCCTCGTTCACCGGTCCGGGGAGGCGCGCGCCGGTCCTGTCGCGCGGTCGGGTTCCGCGGCCGCCGGCGTTTCGCTGGTCGCCCATCGGGTATGACGCTGTTCGCGCGGCTCAGCCGCGGGCGACCACGTTCGCCACGTCCTCACCCCGGATAAGTCGAGCCAATTGCTGCGAGATGAGCGCGCGCATCCGCGGAGCGAAGGCGCTGGTGTTCCCGCCGACGTGCGGGGTGATGATGCAGTTCGGAGCCGACCACAGCGGGTGGCCCTCGGGTAGAGGCTCCGGATCCGTGACATCGAGCCCCGCGCGCAGCCGGCCCGATTCGAGCTCGCGCACCAGCGCATCGGTGTCGACGACGGGGCCGCGCGCGACGTTCACCAGGACGGCGCCGTCGCGCATCGCCGCGAGGAAACCCGCGTCGACCATTCCGGTGCTCTCCGCCGTCAGGGGGAGGACCAGGATCACGACGTCGAAATCGCCCAGCGCGCCGCGCAACTCGGACACCGGGTACGCACCGTCGGTGCCGCGCCGCGAGAACGACGTGACCGTGACCGAGAATCCTTGCAGCATACAAACTATCGTCTTGCCGATCGACCCATGGCCGACGACGGCGATCCGCGAGTCGGTAAGCGACGGCTCGATACTGCGCCGCCATAGGCCTTCGCGTTGCGCCGCACCGAAACGCGCGAACCCGCGCCGGGAAGCGAGCGCGAGCGCCACCGCGAGTTCCGCGGTCGACTCGTCGTGCACCCCACGCGCATTGCACAGCGTGACGCCCGGCCGCAGGTACTCGATCGCGTCGTCGTACCCCGCGTTCGGCACCTGCAAGACCTTCAGGTTCGGCATCCGCCGGGTCGGCTCGAGGCCCCTGCGGCCGGACAGGTAGGGCGGGACGTAGAACGTGATCCGACCGAGTTCGGCCTCGGTCAGATCTGCCAGTCCCGTCGAAATCAGTTCGACCCCATCGGGTATCGCGAGATCCGGCCACTCGGCCCAGACGACATGGCTCACACTCAGGACCGTACCGTGCCCGTCCGTCACGTCCGCGCCCCGCCTGCCGAACCGCCGACCGTTTCAAGCCATTCTGAGGTCATCGGTCAGCGACCGCAGCGGTGTCGCCGATATTCAAATGATGCTGCGATTCATTGCGGCAGCAGTGAATCGACCGCCATGTGCAGGAACTCGGCGTGGTTGTCGGCGACGTTGTTCAGGTAGACCTGCTGGAAGCCGGCGCCGAGAAGTGACGCGATGGCCGCCCGGATCTCTCCGGCGTCGTCGGTGACCAGGACGCCGTCGCCCAGATCCTCGGCGCGCACCAACCGCGCGATCTGCTCGATGGTGTGCGGCGAGCGGAGGTCGCCGTGCGCGAATCGCATGGCCGCCATGGGAAATCGAGCGAGTGCCGCCTGCCTGGCGGCCGTCCGGTCAGGCGCCCAGCTCACATTCATATAGGCCACCCGGCGTAGCGAATCGGCATCGCGGCCCGACGCCTCGGCCCCATCACGGAACCGGTCGAGTAGCGCCTCGGCACGGCTCACCGACGTTCCGAGCACCATGATCCCGTCGGCGACGCGGCCTGCGCGCCGCGCGGTGGTCGGCCCGCTGGTGGCGATGACGATCTGGGGCAGGGTCGGCGGCATCGTCCACACACGCGCCGCCTCCATGGTGAAGTGGGCACCGTGGAAGCGTGTGCTCTTCGCATCGCGCGATGCAGAGAACAACTTCTGAACGAGTTCGAGAGCCTCGAACATCCGATCGATGCGTTCCGGAGCCTCTGGGATGTGAAGGCCGGTGATGTGCTCGTGAATCGATTCGCCGGGGGCGAGCGAGATCCAGACACGACCGTGGTGCAACGCAGCAAGCGTGGCGGCGGCTTGGGCGAGCACTGCAGGGTGCAGACGGTACCCGGCCACCGCCATTCCGGCGACAATATCCCCGCCCGTGTGCTCGCCGATCGCGGAGAGCAGGTTCCACACGAACGGTGCCTGTCCCAGGCTCGGCAGCCAGGGCTGGAAGGTATCGGCCGCCAGAACGCCGCAGAATCCGGCCGCGTCCGCCGCGGTGGCGAGGGCGACGCAGTCCCGTGGCGACATCCGATCCGCCGGAGCAACCCAGCCGACCCGCGAAGCCACCCGCACAGCATACGGGGCTCGGCGCCGTCATCCGCGACGACGGTGACCGCCGCGCCCGCGCGGTCGGATTCAGGACGATGGCCGTGTCAGTCCCCGACGTCGCCAAGACGACGGAAGATGACGACCGGCCGACCGCTCCCGGGGTCGGCGACGAACGCCGCCTCGACCCCGTAGACACGGCGGATCAGGTCGGCGTCGACCGCATCCGGTGCCGCGCCGGATGCCACCACGCGCCCTCCGCTCAGCACCACGACATAGTCGCTGTCATTCAAAGCGGCAGAAAGATCATGGAGCGCCACGACGACCGTCAGACGCGTCCGATCGATCAAGTCCCGTAGCAACGCGAAAAGGTCGAGCTGCGCGGCGATGTCGAGGTGGTTCGTCGGCTCGTCAAGCAGCAGTAGTCGCGGCTGTTGTGCGAGTGCCCGCGCTAGAGTGACCCGCTGCCGTTCACCTCCGGAAAGCGTGGCAACCTGCCGATCCGCCCAGGCATCGGCACCAGCCGATCGCAGGGCGTCGTCGATCACCCGGTCATCCCCGGGGCCTGTCCACCAGCGCCGAAACGGAATCCGTCCCAGCGCCACCACCTCGCGGACTGTCACGGCAAACTCGGTGGTCGAGTGCTGCTCGACGAGCGCCACAGTCTTCGCCCGCTCCCGGCGTGACAGCCGCAGCAGGTCACGTCCGCCCAGCATGACCGCCGCGCCTTCTCCGCTGCTCGTCAGAGCGCCGTTCATCAGACGCAGCAGCGTTGACTTCCCGGAACCGTTCGGGCCGATCAAAGCCGTCAGGGTGCCGGCGGGCACGTCGAAACGCACGTCATCGACGAGCATCTTTCCGCGGACCGCATAGCTCAGATCGCGAACCGACAGGTCGTGGGCAGACAAGGCGGGCATGGCCACAGCCGCTGTCACGAACGGCTCCGATGACGCCACAGCACCAACGCGAAGATCGGCGCACCGACCAGGGCTGTCATGATGCCGACCGGCAGCTCACGCGGTGCGAACAGGGTCCGGGCCGCGGTATCGACCCAGATCATGAATGTTGCCCCGGTGAGCGCGCACAGCGGCAGGATCAACCGGTGCTGGAATCCGGCCAACAGACGCGCGGCATTCGGCAGCACCAGGCCGATGAACCCGATCGCTCCGGACACCGCGACCGCTACACCGGTGAGCAGCGCGACAGCCGCGAGGAATATCCACCTGGCCCGCGTCACATGGATTCCCAGCGACGCGGCCGCGGTATCACCGAACACGAACGCATCCAGCACGCGAGCGCCGAGAATCAACGGGATGCCGATGACGGCCGTGACGGCCCAACTCACGGCCACAGTCGTCCAACCGGAACCAGCGAGCGAGCCCATCAGCCAGTTGAGTACCTCCCGGTAGGAGTCGCCCTGCACGTTCCAAAAGATCAGGAACGACGTGACGGCCACGCCGAATGCGGACACGGTGATACCGGCCAGGATCGTGCGCGACGGTGAGATCGGCCCGAGGCTGCGCGCCAGCAGCAGGGTGAGTGTGAGCGCCGCCAGCGCACCGAGAAACGCCGCTACCGTTGGCATGATCGCGACGCCGAGCGTCAGCGCCGCGACGGCGCCTACCGACGCTCCGGAGGAGAGGCCCAGCAGGTACGGGTCGGCAAGGACGTTCCGTGTCAGCGCCTGCATCACCGCGCCGGACACAGCCAACGCCGCACCGACAGCTGCCGCCGTCAGCACCCGCGTCAGGCGGATATCCCACACGATCCCGTCGCGCAGCGGCGATAGCGGCGACTGCGTGCCGGCGAGGTGCGCCACTACGGTCTGCCACACGTCGACAATGCCGATCCCGGTCGAACCGATCCCGACTGCTAGCAGCATCGATGCGGGCAGGGCGGCCGCAGCAGCAACGTATGTCGTGATGCGCAGTCCGCCGCGCGCGCGGGCCGAGTGCCGGGAAGCCTGCGGCGCGGCCGGCATTGGGCTCTCGCCGGCCCCCTCCACAACGGAGGACGCCGGCGGGACCGGCAGACGGATTCTGGTGCTCGTCATCTCGAACCGAAACCCAGAGCGGCCAGTTGATGCGCGATGTCCTTCGCCGCATCCACGGACCGCACCCCGGCCTCGGACGCGGGGAACGGGATCGTGACGAAATGGTGTTCCCGCACGGCTGTCAGCCGCGCCGTCGCCGGATTCTGCTCCAGTAGGTGCATCTTCTTCGACGCCGAACTCCAACTCGCATCGACCAGAATGATCACGTCGGGGTCATCGCCGATGATCGACTCCCATCCCAGGGACGTCCACGTCTGATCAATGCCTGCGGCGATGTTCTCCAGCCCGACGGCATTCATCACCATCTCCGGAGCACCGATCCCGCCGCCGACATAGGGGGTGTCGGAGCCCGACGACCACCACAGAGCGGTCACCCGGCGATCGAGCTTCGGCACGGCGGCCAACTCCCGCTGCTGCGCAGCGACCAGCGCGGTCGCCGACTCGCGAACCCCGAGCAGCCTTCCGACCTCTTCGAATTCCGCGAACAACATCGGGAAAGTCAGCTTCTTCGGCTGCGACGCACCCCGGCAAGCCGCCGGCGACACATAGCTGGCGATACCCGCAGCGGCGAGCCGGCCCCGATCACCCGCCGTGTCCGGGGCCAGGTTCGATTCCCAACCGGCGATGATCAGGTCCGGATCGAGGCCGAGAACCGGTTCGTTCGACGGCGCACCAGTGGAGATCACCGGGATGGATGAAGCGGCATCCCGCCACTGCGCCGGCACCGGGCCATCGAGAAAGGCGGCGCCGACCACCCGGTCCGCGAGGCCGAGCGCCAGCAGCAGTTCCATCGAGGTCGACTTGATCGCCAGAATGCGGTTCGGAGAGTGGTCCACCGTCACCGCGAAGCCACAGTTCTGCACCGTGATCGGGTATCCGGCGGCAGCAGTGGGTCGGTTCGGCGGCACGGAGGAACCCGCCGACGTCGAATCGAAAACCTGCGACACCGCACCAGATGTCGGCGGCGCCGTCGCCCTCGCGGAACCAGCGGAACCGGGAGGGTTCGCCGCGTTGCAGCTGGACAGCACCACCGCGATGACGGCCACCAGCGGCACCACCAGTCGGCGGGTGAGCAGCAGACGCCGTCGATCGCACCGAGACGACGTGAGCGAACGAGAACATGCGGACATGGGACACCTACAAGGGTCGAGGAACCGTAGGACGCCCGCACAAAAGGCGAAGCTCAAACACCCGCGCAGCCACCATCAGGCCGCGCCCGCCAGGCGAAGCAGGCCTGGCTGACCACAACCTAGCAGATGTCGGTCCCACGTCTCGTTCAACCACGCATAGGGCGGTGTCCGTCAGACGACCCCTGGATGCGTGGACGGGAGATAGGTGTTGACACGTCCTTCGGAAATATCTCATACTCAATATCTCTCACGCCAAGGCGGCCTCTACGAGGGGGTACGAGTGGACAATCAATCAGCGGTAATCACCGAGGTGGACGTCACGATCGAGGGCGGCTGGGTGCTCACCGTCGACGCCGACCGCCGGGTCTTTCGAGACGGGTTCGTCGCCATCGACGGATCAAAGATCGTCGCCGTCGGTCGGCACAGGGAACTCGCTCAGCGCTATCGAGGGCGACGCGTGATCGATGGCACCAACAAAGTGACCATGCCCGGCATGTCTAACGGCCATCGGCATCTGCTGTGCTGCGCGAAGGGCGCGATGCCCGAAGGCGGCACCACTTTGGAGGCCTTGAGACGCTTCATCTACCCCTCCTTCGCGCAATTGACCGAGGAGGACATGCACGCCTATGCGCTGCATGCAACAGCAGAGATGATCCGGTTCGGCACGACCAGTTTCGAGGAACCGGGCTGCAACCACCTACCGGCGGTGCTCGACGCGATCACGACTTCGGGCATGCGGTGCCGTACCGGCCCCTGGACCTGGGACCAGGCTGGCTCCGCAGGCGACAATGGCCTGCCGCATTGGCTCAGCTTCACCGCACAGGAGTGCCTACAACGTCTAGAGCAGGGCCTGGAAACCGTTCGCGCGTTCGGCAATCCGCGAATCCGGGATGCCGTCACTATCGAGGGTGTCGGCACCTGCTCCGACGAGCTGACCGCCGGGGCCGCAAAGCTCGCCCAGGAAGCCCAGTCACTGATGGTGTTGCATAAGGCGACCAGCGAGCGCGAGGTCGAGATCGAACTTGAGCAGTTCGGTCACCGCCCGGTGGAACACATGCTGAAGATCGGCGCCCTCAACGACCGGGTGTTCATGAACCACGTCACCTGCATCAACGACGACGAGGTGCAGATGATCGCCGATACCGGCGTGCGCATCTCGCAGAATCCCAGCACCGCCCTGAAGCTAGCCAAGGGCACCACTCGCACGGGCAAATGGCCCGAGCTGCTCGCCGCCGACGTGCCCGTCATGCTCGGCACCGATGCGGAGAACTGTTCGAACCACCAGGACATCACCCGCGCGATGTATCTCGCAGCACTGCTGCCCCGCGACGCTCGCGCCGACCCCAACGCGGTCACCGCAGAACAGGCCATCGAAATGGCGACAATCAATGGCTCCCGCGCTCTCGGATGGGATGACATCGTCGGTGGCCTCCAGGTCGGCAAGGAAGCAGACATCACTGTCTTCGACGCCACAGATTTCGATTGGCGCCCCTTGCACAATCCCGTGGCGAACCTGGTGTACGGCGCAACTGGCCATTCCGTGCACACCGTGCTCATCGGCGGCGACGTTGTGCTCGACAACAAGACGTTGACCTGGGCCGATCCGGATGAACTTCGCGAGCAAGTCGAGGCTATCGACCGGCGAGTGCTGAGCGAAATAGGGATCGATCCGAAACCCCAGTGGCCTGTGTACTGAATCTGTGACCCGTATACCCACCCAGAACAATAAACCAATAAGGAGCAAGCATGAAACGCATGTCCTTCATGGCGACGATCGCTGCAACCGCTATCGTCGCGTTGGTGCTCTCCGCCTGCGGTAGCGCCAACAAATCGTCCACTGATACCTCGTCCGGGCAGCAAAGCACCGCCACATCCAACAAGTCAGATAACCCGTCCGAAAGTTCCTCTACAAGCGGTGGGCCTACAAGTGGTGGGCCGATCAAGGTAGGCGTGGCACTCGCAGGCCCGCGTAACGATGGCGCCTTCTACCAGTCCTATTACGACGGTGTAATGGATCTGAAGGACAAGTACAACCTGCAGGTCTCCGTAGTGGATAACCTCACCGATTCATCGGCCATGAACGACGCGCTCAGCAACCTAGCCGAGGCCAACCAGATCGTCATCGGCGGCGGGAGCGCTCTGGTGCCGCCCGCCAACAGCCTGGCCGCAAATTACCCAGACACCACCTTCGTGATGAGCGGCAAAGTGCAGGACGGAATCCCGAATTTGCACGCTTACAACATGTTGCAAGGGGTACCCGCGTACGTGGCGGGAGTGGTGGCGGCCAAGGTGAGTAAGGCCGGCAAGATCGGATTTATCGGCGGCGCAACCATCCCTTCCACCAGCCAGTCGGATATCGACTTCGAAGCGGGCGCCAAATCGGTCAATCCCAATATTGGATACTCACATGTCACGGTCGGGAGCTTCAGCGATGCGGCTAAGGGCCAACAGGCAGCGATGGCTCAGATCGCGGACGGCGTCGATGTGATCTACGCATTCCTCGATGCCGGGCTCCCAGGCGTCATCAAGGCTATCGATGAATCCGGTAAAGATGTGAAGCTCTTCAATCCGACGACGGACCGATGCGATGAAAGTCCGCACATCATCGGCTACGACATGCAGAATCTCAAGGCAATGGTCGCCGACATCTTCCGCGACTACACCTCGAACAAACTGCCTGCCGGCACGACGAGCATCGCCATCGAGGACAAGGACGTGCAGTGGTGGACGATGTGCCCGAACGCCAAAGAATGGCAGGCCACAGCGGATGGCGTGGCCGATCAGATCAACGCGGGCAAGATCAAGATGCCGGAAGGTGGCATGTAGTTGCCCGCTGCCAACCGTGTCGCTGCTGCTGGAATCGGGGCTGCACAGGACGTCTGCCTAGAACTACGGAACATCTCTAAGCACTATCCGGGAGTGGTAGCCAATGACAACGTCAGTCTGTGTGTGCAGACTGGCGAGGTCTTGGCCATCCTGGGGGAAAACGGTGCGGGCAAGTCCACACTGATGAAGATCGTCGGTGGACTCACAGCAGCCGACGTCGGCGAGATCTTCGTGTGGGGCAAGCCCGCACGAATCAGACGCCCGAAAGATGCGCGGGAACTTGGCATCGGCATGGTGCACCAGCACTTCATGCTGGTGCCCGACATGACCGTCGCCGAGAACCTGGCGCTTGGCCAGCCCGGAGCGCTCACTGCGCCGTCAGCTGTCGGCGCCGCCCGTCGGCGCGTCAACGAGTTGGCGGACCGTTACGAGTTCGGCATCTCACCCAACACACTGATCGAAGACCTGTCGGTTGGTGAACGTCAGCGCGTGGAGATCCTCAAGCTGCTCGACGCCGACGCGAGGATCCTCATCTTCGACGAACCGACAGCGGTACTCGCCCAGCGGGAGTGGGAACACCTAGCCGGAGTGCTCAGCAGCCTCGCGCAGGCGGGGCGGACGATAATCTTGATCACTCACAAGCTGCACGAAGTGTTCGAAGCGTCCACTCGCTGTGTTGTCCTGCGATCCGGACGCCTGGTCGGCAGTGTGAATACCGCCGATACCACTCCGGATGCCGTGGTCGAGATGATGATCGGCCGCTCCGTGGATCTACATCGCGAAGCTACGCACGATCAGATAGGCGACGTCGCGCTAGAGCTCGCGCATGTGTGGCTACGCGATGACGATGGACGGCAACGTCTCGTAGATGTCTCGCTCAAGGTGCACGACGGCGAGATCCTCGGAATCGCCGGCATCGAAGGCAACGGACAGTCGCAACTCATCGACGTCGCCTGCGGCTTCCGTAATCCTGACGAAGGGACGGTCACACTCGCGGGTCGGAACATCACAAACCTCGGACCGGCCAAACAGGTCGACCCCGATCTAGCCGTGATCCCTGAAGACCGACACCGCGACGGGGTGGCGCTACCCATGTCGGTATCAGACAACATGCTGATCAAGGAACTCCATAACCCGCGACTCTTCCGCCGCGGCTGGCGCCAGGCAGCGCGGATACGAGAGCGCGACAATCAGCTGATCGAGCAGTTCGACATCCGAATCCCCCACGCCGATGTCTATATGCGACAACTCTCCGGCGGCAACCAGCAAAAGGTTGTCTTGGCTCGTGAACTCAGTCGGCAGCCGCGTGTCGTCATCGCGGCCCAACCGACCCGCGGCCTCGATGTGGGAGCAATGGAATTTGTCTACAACGCACTCAGAACGCATCGAAACCGCGGCGGTGCTACGCTTCTCGTCTCATCCGAGCTGGATGAGCTTATCCTGCTTGCAGATCGAATAGCTGTGATGGTCGACGGAAGGATCGTCGGCACCTTCGATGCGAATGACGCGTCGGTAGAGAAGATCGGTCGACTGATGATCAGCGGTGTCGGGTCCGATGGTTAGGCGAGTACGCGAGTCTGTCGCAGCGATCGCAGTGGCGGTTGTCAGCGTCATGGTGGCTCTCGCTATTTCGATGCTCCTTATTGCTATCGCTGGGGAATCACCGATGGCCGCCGTCCGGGCGATGTTCAGCGCTAGCTTCGGCGGGGTATCACAAATCGGCGGAATGCTTCGTAAGTTGGTTCCGCTCACACTTGTTTCGCTTGGCTGGGTGGTCGCATTCTCAGTACGGCGCATCAACGTCGGCTTGGAAGGGCAGATTCTCGCGGGTGGAACGCTGGCGACTCTTGTGGGCCTGCACGTCGCAGGGATGCCTGCGGTCATCCAGATCGCCGCCGTCTCGTTCGTAGGAGCCATCGGCGGCCTCGCCTGGGCGGGTGTAGCCGCATGGCTGTGGGCCCGTCGCAACGTCAACGAGATCATTTCCACGTTGCTGCTGAACTTCGTCATGATCCAAATCGTGAGCTGGCTGGTCAATGGCCCGTTGGAGGAACCAACACATACGTTGGGTCAAACCGGCCCGATCAGCCCATCGGCCCGCTGGCCGATGATCGAGGCGCTACGTACCCGCTGGGACATCGTGCTAGTGCCTATCGGTGTCGCCGTGATCTATGTGTTGCTGACCAGGACCCGATTGGGATTTCGGATGCGGGCCACCGGGTCCAACAACCGGTTCGCCGCCTACTCAGGGTTGCGTACAGTCCGGGTCTCTGTGCTAGCGATGATCATCTCTGGCGGCCTGGCCGGCCTGGCCGGCGCCTCGCTGATCTCATCCAACCCGGCTGGCAACATGGGTGAGAACTTCTCGGCGAACTTCGGTTTCGAGGGAATCGCGGTCGCTTTACTGGCCCGGAACCACCCCATCGGCTGCCTGCCGGCCGCGGTCCTCTTCGCTGTTCTCCGACAGGGCGGCAGCCTGATGGAGGCCCAAGCGGGCATCTCATCCGGCCTGGTACTTGTGACACAGGGTTTGGTCATCGGAATAGTTGCCGCGTCAAACTTCTACGTCTCCCGGTACCGCCGACGCCGCATTGACGCAACCGGTCAGGCAACGCGGCGGACTGCTGCCGTTCCCGCAAGGGAAGCGATTGAGTCATGAGTCTCTCGCCGTTTGACGCCGCGTTGCTGGCATCCTGCCTCGTGTTGGCCACGCCAATCCTACTGACCAGTCTCGGCGAGCTGATCTCCCAGCGCGCAGGCGTGATGAACGTCGGGCTGGAAGGCATGATGATCTTCGGCGCATTCTTCGGATTCGTCGGTGTCGTCTACAGCCATTCATCCTGGGTGGGGCTATTGACCGGGGCCGTTGCCGGTTGTCTGCTTTCATCCGTAATGGCGGTGCTGACGGTCCTGTTCCGGGCCGACCAGATCGTGGTGGGCATCGGCATTAACTTGATCGGCTCCGGCGCAACGATCTTCCTGAACCGACGACTATTTTTCGGCGGGTCCCAGGCGCAGATTAAGACAATGGCTTCCGTCCCTATCCCGGGACTCTCGAATATACCCGGTATAGGCCGAGCGCTGTTCAATCAGCCCATCGTGGTCTACTTGGCTTACGCACTGATCGCCGTCGTAGCACTGATCTTGTTCCGAAGCAAGTTCGGATTGGCTGCGCGCGCGGCTGGCGAGTTGCCGCCCGCCGTCGAATCAGCCGGTATCAAAGTGTCTCACGTGCGCATCACTGCTGTATTGGGCGCGGGGTTCCTGGCCGGCCTCGCGGGTGCGTTTCTTAGCGTGGTCGAGGTCGGCGTCTTCGTCGAGGGAATGAGCGGTGGACGCGGATTTCTTGCACTGGCGGCGGTTGTCTTCGGCAAATGGCGGCTGCGGGGTGTCGTCTTCGGCGCGTTACTCTTCGGCGGGGCCGACGCGCTACAGCTGCGCCTACAAAGCGCGTCCGAAGTGCCCAGCAGCATTTGGTGGGCACTGGCGATCGTAGGGGGGCTGCTGGTGGGGATCTGGACAGCACGGCGGCGCTTTTCTACGGGGCGAACCGCTGCTGTTGTCATCCTGATCGGCGGCGGCGTCACATTAGCGCTTGCCCCTGTCCACGCAGCCCTGCCGTCGCAGGCGTGGCTTGCTTTGCCGTACGTGCTCAGTCTCGTGGCCCTAGCCAGCTTCGTGGGACAGGCGCGCATGCCCTCGGCGCTTGCCGAGCCCTTCGACCGCGAAAGCATGTAGTCGCCCGGCCGACCACCAGTTCGCGCCTAGCCTCAGCAACAAAGCTGCCCTGATCTGCGGAGGCGCACCCATACCGCGATGCTCGACCACGTCGAACTCACACCAGGACTCAATTCTGCCTGCCGCATCGTCTTTCTTCGCTCGAAAGTCCGACCTGCGACTTCCGTGGTAGTCGCTTTCATCGACGATCACAGGCACAGATTCGGGGTCGAGCCGATCTGCCGTGTGCTCACCGAGCACGAGTTCAAGATCGCCCTATCCACCTACTACGCGACCCGCAACAGATCCCTCGTCTGCTCGTGCGCTGCGCGAGGTGAACGTCCTGACCCGAGAAGTGGGTGTGCAGCAAGCCCCACTACAGCGTCTATGGCGCCGAGAAGGTCCACCGCCAGCTGATCCGGGAGGATGTCCTCGGTCGACGGAAGGACGGTGGCCAGGTACACCGTGAAGTGGCTCATACGCGAGCACGGGCTGGTAGGTGTGATCCGAAAGCGCTTGGTGCTCACCACGGTCGCGGACCCGTCGGCGCCGGGGCCGGCGGATCTGGCGAAACGGGACTTCGCCGCGGACCGGCCGAACAAGCTCTGGATGGTTGACATCTAATGCCGACGTCGGCATTAGATGTCCTATGCCGACCTTCGAACTATGCCGATGTGTTCTCCGGATTCGTTGTGGGGTCGCGGTTTTCGCGCTGGTCGGTCGGCATAGTCATAGCGCTGTGAGCCAGGCGAGGATGTCGGGTTCGGG